>ERZ791617.475-NODE-475-length-26162-cov-4.54434_pt1 | contig 26162 bp, 19 predicted proteins | sample MGYA00510272_ERZ791617 | MGnify/ENA primary metagenome ERZ791617 (study PRJEB30046, sample SAMN00715200) | human gut metagenome | study: EMG produced TPA metagenomics assembly of the A metagenome-wide association study of gut microbiota in type 2...
CAACTTATGGTCGTGATTTTGCGTATTGCCTCAAGTCGCATGGTGGGGTAAGGGGCATTTATATGTCTTTATGGTGACATTCGATGCACTGTGCCCCCTTTTTACTAACGATGCAGATTATTTTCGCTTCTGTATCATATTAGGCGCGTAGTTGCGGATTTGAGGATATTTTGCATTTATTAAGTGCACCGAAAAGAATTTATCATAATAAGTGTTTGCAGTTAATTAATTAATTTCTACTTTTGCACTGCATTAATAAGGAAAATTTTTACTATGAGAGTGCTGATTGTAAACACAAGTGAGAATACAGGAGGAGCCGCAGTTGCTGCAAATCGCCTTAAGGAGGCATTGAACAACAATGGCATCAAGGCGAAGATGCTCGTCAGAGACAAAGAGAGCGACGACATTACCGTGGCACAACTGAATAAGTCATGGCACCAGAAATGGGACTTCCTGTGGGAACGCCTTGTCATCTATATGCGTTTGCATTTCAAACGCGACAATCTCTTCCTCATAGATATCGCCAATGCCGGCACCGACATTACAAAGACAAGAGAGTTCAAGGAGGCTGACGTCATACACCTCAGCTGGATAAACCAAGGCATGCTGTCGCTGAAAGATATAAGGAAAATCCTTGAAAGCCACAAACCCGTAGTATGGACCATGCACGACCTGTGGCCGGCATCATCCATCTGCCACTATCCACGCAACTGCCATAACTTCGAGAAGCAATGCGGCAACTGCCCTCTGCTACCAGGAAACGGTTCCTGCAACGACCTGTCGGCACGCATCTGGAAAAAGAAAAGTAAAATACTTGAACGCAACAGCATTCTCTTCGTGACATGCAGCAAATGGCTTGCTGATAAAGCAAAGAAAAGCGGACTCCTGTCCGGACAAAAAATCATCAGCATCCCCAACCCTATCGATTCAAGGGTCTTCACTAAAGAGAACCGCGCAGAAGCAAGACTCTATGCCGGTCTGCCCGAAGACAAAAAGCTGATTCTATTCGTTTCACAACGAGTAACAGACAAACGAAAAGGCATGGACTACTTCATTACCGCTATAAACAAGATGGTGGAAGAACACCCGGAAATGAAAGACAACTGCGGTATTGCCATCCTTGGAGGAAAGGCAGAGGAACTTGCCGACAAACTACCTCTGCCATCATACCCTCTCGGCTATGTCAGCGAAGAAAAGAAGATTGCAAGCATCTATAACTCCGTCAATCTCTTCGTTCTGCCGTCGCTCGAAGACAACCTGCCCAACACCATTATGGAAGCCATGGCTTGCGGGGTGCCTTGCGTAGGATTCAATACCGGAGGAATTCCGGAAATGATTGACCACCTGAAGAACGGATACGTGGCAGAATACAAAAGCTCCGACGACCTGGCAAAGGGCATACGCTGGGTCCTCTCTGAAGCCGACCACCAAAGCCTCAGCAACGAGGCCATGAAAAAAGTAAACCAATGCTACTCGCAGTATGCCGTGGCAATGAAATATATTGAAGCCTACAACCAGGCTATGGCTCTTAAACGATATAAACTATGATTAAAATATCTCTTATCACCGTCACATACAACGCAGAGCAAGTATTAAAGACTACTCTCGACAGTGTCTTCAAACAGGAATATCCGACAATCGAACATATCATCATCGATGGAGCATCGACCGACAATACCGTGGCCATGGCAAAAGACTATATGGAAAAGTCGTTCGCCTCGGACAACGGTCATGAGGTGAGACTTCTCGTAGAGCCTGACAACGGCATCTACGATGCCATGAACAAAGGCTTATCTATGGCAACCGGCGACTACATCTGCTTCCTGAATGCTGGAGACTCCCTGCACAACAACGATACGATAGGTTCTCTCGTCAGAAACACCTGCGTAGACAGCTATATTACAGAAGATGGTGGGAAAGACAGAATGCCTGCGGTGCTATACGGCAATACCGACATTGTAGACGACAACGGAAACTTCATATGCCACCGCAGACTCTCTCCGCCGGAACACCTTACATGGATGTCGTTCCGCGACGGCATGCTGGTGTGCCATCAGGCTTTCTATGCCAGAACGGACATTGCAAAGAAAACTGCCTTCAACACCGTCTACCGCTTCTCCGCCGACTTCGACTGGTGTATAAGGATTATGAAAGAGGCGGAAAGCAGGAGACTACCGCTCATCGACTCCCACATCATTCTTGTCAACTACCTCAAGGAAGGCACCACGACAAAGAACCACAAGGCTTCGCTAAAGGAGCGCTTCCGCATTATGGCAACATACTACGGTCTTACCACCACATATCTCCGCCATGCGTGGTTCGTAATGAGAGCTATAATAAAGAGGTAAGGCTTCTTACCTCTCCGAAGCCCGTCTTCGCAAACGCCGCATAAGTACTATGATGCACGGCACGAGGAACACATCGGCAGCAACCCATGCCACAGGGTCGCCATAGCACACACCGAGGAAACCAAGTGCCGGAACGAGCCACAGGCTGACGCCGCAGCGGGCTATCATCTCCATAACGCCCGACAGCATGGAGAGATTGCTGAATCCTAATCCCTGTATGCTATAGCGCAGGATAACCAGCAGACCGAGCACCGGATAGAAGCAGCAGGCTATACGCATAAACAAAGAGGCATTGTCGATAATTGCCTTCTCGCCGGCATCAACGAACATCATCATCATCTCTTCCGAGAACGGCATGATGACAAGCATCGTAAGCAGGAAATAAACAAGCATTATCTTTATTGCCGACCGTATGCCAAGCGTTATACGGTCAAGACGGTGTGCTCCGATATTCTGTCCGCAATAGGTAGCCATTGCCACTCCGATATTCTCAAACACACAGGTGAACAGATACTTGACACGCATGGAAGCTGTAAAGGCTGCCACATATACCGTGCCGAGGGCATTGTTCGCACTCTGCAGCATTATACTGCCTATTGCCGTAATAGAGAACTGCAGTCCCATAGGCACACCATTGTTAAGCAGCGTAATGGCTTTCCCCTTGTCATACCTGCATTCCTCACCATTGGGGATAAGCATCTGCATCTTTCTCCTTATATATTTATAGCACAGCCATGCCGACACAGCCTGCGACAGCATCGTTGCCACTCCTACCCCTTCCACTCCGAGCCGCATGATGATAATGAACAAGAAGTCGAGAAGAATATTCACTATCGAGGAGAAAATCAGGAAATAGAACGGTTGCTTGGAATTGCCCAACGCCCTCATGAAGCAGGAGAGCAGATTATACGAAAAGGTAAACGGTATTGCCGCAAACTGCAATATCAGAAAGGTGTAGGCATCGCCGAAAATCTCATCCGGCGTATTCACCATACGCAGAATCGGCGTGCACAGCAGACAGGTGGCAACAGTTATCAGCAGCGCAATAAACGCCGAAAGCCTCAGTGCATTGCCCACATACTGCCGCATCAGCGGAAGGTCTTTAGCACCGAAAGCCTGCGCCACAGGGATGGCGAATCCGGCACAAGCTCCATTGCAGAAGCCCATAATGAGAAACATTATCGACGTGGAAGCCCCCACAGCGGCAAGGGCATTAACACTAACAAACCGTCCCACCATCGCCGCATCTATTATCAGATACATCTGCTGCAAGACATAGCCGCAGATCAGAGGCACCGCAAACTTCAGTATGTCGCGTGTCGGCGAACCTACTGTCATATCATTTATACTTGACATCCTATCCTGAACCTTTTATCTTTTTTACCCAAATCAGTCATTAGGTCGTTTTGGGTTTAACCCCAATCGATCATTAGGTCGTTTTGGGTTTAAGGATGCAAAATTACAAAAAAAAGAAATAAACAGACAAACAAATCAATACATTTAGGCAATATATGCCGTATCTTGACAATAAAAGTGCAAGTCGTTTGCCTTTCGTTTTGTATTATACCCGATTTTGCCTAAATTTGCAAAATATTTATTACAACACATATTAATTGATGAGAAAGGAACTACGATATATTCTTGCCGCTGCATGCCTTATCCTGCTGACATTATTAGGATGCTCTCTGGGGCAGAACAAGAATACCGACATGCCGCAACTGGACGACACGCAACCGGCTCCCGACGAGATTGAAGAGGTGGAGGAAATTAAGCAGAAGCTGCATTTCAGCTCTGCTGACGACGCCATCAGATATATGAACGACTCTAAAGACTGCCAGCTATATGCACAAGGTATTCTCCACAAGATGGCTGAAGACAGTCTGGACTACTGCCAGAGACTGCTAAACAGCGAATACGAATACTTCATAATCGTTGACAAGCAGGACATGAGAGTGAAGCTCTACGACCGCTACGGACAGCTGAAGAAGTCGTACAAATGTGCATGCGGCAAAAACTTCGGCAACAAACGCCAGAAGGGCGACTGCCGCACACCGGAAGGATTCTTCCAGGCTGGCAGCGTGAAGAACAGCACCAACTGGCACTATACCGACGAGAACGGCAAACGAAGCGAAAAGCCCGGACAGTATGGACCGAGGTTCTTCCGCGTCGTAACGCCAAAATTCAACTCCACAGGAATCCACGGCACCGACGCCCCATGGACTGTAGGACAGAGAAGAAGCCACGGATGCATCAGACTTACCAACGAGAGCATTCTTGAACTCGTGGAGTATGTGACCAAGGGAATGCCTGTCATCATTCTGCCGAGCTTGAAAGACAAGGAGGTGAACGACCGGGAGAACAACCCTCTACACGAGGAAAAAACCGAAAACGACACCATCATCAAGAAAGAAGAAGAACGCCATACCGATACCGACACCATAAAAGTCGCACCGGATAGCATAAACAATTAAATATGTACTATTATGAAAAGATTGCTATTAGTATCATCTTCATGGCGGCATTGCTGTTTGCACCTTTGTGCGCCAATGCCCAATACGACTTCATTAGACCTGTAAAGGACGTCATACCCGGCGGCTACAACTTCTGGGTGTATACGCCGACCGAATATTACTACACGCTCAACGAGACTCCGGTGATAATATTCCTGCACGGACAGAGTCTGTGTGGAAGAGACCTCAACCGTGTGCGCCGCTATGGTCCGCTCGACGCTATCGTCAAGGGCAGACAGGTGGATGCCCTCGTGGTAGTGCCGCAGAACCCCGGCGGCTCATGGAACCCCAAGAAGATAAACGATGTGCTGGAATGGACCAAGAAGAACTACGCCTGCGACTCCACCAGGGTATACGTCATCGGCATGAGTCTTGGCGGATACGGAACACTCGATTTTACGGGTACCTATCCCGACAAGGTAGCGGCTGCCCTCGCTCATTGAAAGACCGCACACCACTTGGCAAGGTTCCGTTGTGGATCATCCACGGCACCGCCGACCGCGCCGTGCCTATCAGCATGTCCAAGTCTGTCGTCAACGACCTTGAGCGCACAGGCAACGACTCAAGACTGCGCTACACCTGGCTGCAAGGCGGCAACCACGGAGTGCCGGCACGCTTCTTCTATATGAGAAAGACCTACGAATGGCTGTTCTCACATTCTCTTCTCGACGAAGGAAGACCCGTAAACAGGGAGACGACTCTCGACATGTCCGACGTGCCTACAGCCTACCGTGACATGGACTTCAAGTCTGCCGACCCCGAAACGGTCTATGAGACAACAATCAAATAGGGTGCCAAGAATATCAGATTGCCACCTTCCTTCCATTCACGATATATAGCCCACTCTCCAAGCCTTCTATCTTATCACCGACATATCTGCCGTCAATGGTATAGATACGGAGCTCCTTGGCGTTCAGCCCTTCCTCAATGTCATTTATTCCCGAAGCGGCAGCCTTAGCAATATCAATACAGTCTGTACGCATACGTTGATTACCATCTGTGCAGAAGTCTATTCGTATCTCGTCACCAGGCTTCAGACCTATGTTCTTTGAAACATGGGTGAACAAGTCTTTCCCGTTTACAGAAGCGATCCACGTATCACGTTGTTCTTCATTCACATACAGCCTGTATGTACCGTTCTTCTTCTGCCAGTCGAAGAAGGTTGTAGTAATGTCGCAGTCAGCATCAGCCTCACTCCATACCACACTCATGCAGCCCGGACCAGCCTCTCCCACAACGGCATTGTCATTGGAGTAAGTACGGTATTGCGAACCTCTTTCTATATAAGCGATTCCTGATAGAGTGGCATCCTCCATCTCTGTCCTTCCGAATCCCACTTCCTTCCTGTCTGACGAGAAAGTCCATACATCGCCTTTCACCACTTCTCCGTTTCCCAACACCACATCAACACGCCAGGAGTACAGCTGCCCATATTTCAGAGGTCCCGGATTAATCTCCGTAACAGCTGTCTCGCCAATCATATCTCTGTCGTTTACGGTTTCGCCCTCACTCAGATACACCCTGTACGACTCAGCCTCAAAAGCATCTCTCCAACGAAGCATCATCGTAGTGCATGGTGTTTTGTCCTTCAATGCCTCACGCAGTTTTGCATGCTCATCTCCGTCTGTCGGAGTTGGCAAGCCAGCCTTCTTTGAAGCTGTGGCAAAGCGGAACTTTCCGCTTGTGAGTACTCCTGAAGCCGTCTGCGCCTCAACATACCACACATAGTTTGTAGAGGGCTTCAACCGTGTCTTGTCCTTGTCATATTCCAGATAAGCATCCGCGCCATCCTCCGAAAGCATATATTTATAGGATGCAGAGCCATACAGAGAACCACATTTCAGTTTATAGCCATTAAGCACATCTGTTGCGCCATTGCCCGGAAACGGAATAATGTCATTCTCCAAACCGCAAGCAAGTCCAGTTTTTGCAGACTGAGCCTCAACCTCGTCGGCATCCGTCATATATGAAGCATAGCTGTAATATCTGTCTATATCAAAGCCCACTCCTGTATCATTGGTATTTCCTGATACGCTCTCGAATTTGTTGCCTCTGCTCAAGACATCGGCATAACTGGCAGTCACAGGGTCTTCGCTGTACATCTGGTTCAGCGGACTGTGGGTATTCTTGAAGAAAGAGTTCTCCACAACGACTTTCGCCCTTGTATGATAGCCCACGCAATAGGAACTGTTGTTGGTATAATAGTTGTTGAACACATGTCCCAACCCATAACCGAAACGTGGGTTGCGCTGCGTGGTGTTGTCGAACCAGCAATGATGATAGGTGGCACGCTCCTTGCCGTGGTCTTCAAAATGGTTCGTGCCCGAATTGCAGATTGACACTTTGTCGTGGTTGCTGAACTTTGTCCACGACACGCTGAGATAACTTGAACCTATGGTGAAGTCAAGCAGACCGTCGGCACAGCTCGACAGGTCGCAATGGTCAACCCATACATGATGGGTATTTCTGAATGCGAGAGCATCCGGGTTGCAGTTTGTAATCTTCAGATTCCTGATAATGATGTTCTGCTGTCCGTTTGCATCGAAGCCAAGCTTGTTCAACGTCACTCCGTTTCCACCGCCTATGATTGTCTTGTTGCTGCCGAGCGAGATATAATCTTTTACTCCTGCCGCACCCTCTCCGATATTCCCTTTTCCGGTAATATCATTCTCGATTATAATAACACAAGGCGAGGAGCCCTTGGCATACTGTTCTAACTGCTCTCTTGTGGAAACCCTTACCACTTCGCCCTGACCGCCACCGGTAGTGCCATAGAGGCCGAGGTCGCGATAATTGGCAAAACCAACAAGACCACACATATTGTCGTTCACCTGACCATAAGCAGACATGCTACAGACAGCAAGCAATGCTGCCGAAAAACATCTAAGATTATTCATTCCGATTAGTTTTATTAGATTTTATGGCATAAAAGTACAAATATAAATCCAAACGACCAAAATGTCTGCCAAATAAAATGCTTCCACAGCTCAAGAAATGAGGATAACCGTGGAAGCATTAGAACTGTTTCTTACGCCATGAGCTTTTCAGCCCTGTTTTACCTGCCAATAATACTCCGCGAATATCCTTGCAGCACTCTCCACCTTGGCGGCACACGGACGCTTCTTGTAGTATTCCGCCGTGCGAGGCGAAGCCACATAGCTCGAAGCAGCCTTCTCTTTGCCGTCAAGACCAAGAATCTCGGCACATATCAATGAGCCGTTCTGCTCCTTCGACTTGTCGAGAAGACCTTGTATAACCTTGTAGCAAGCCGACTTACCCTTGCTGTCGCTGCCCTCCGTCTGTCCACATTCCAGACCGGCAAGGACAACGATTCCCGACACGGCACCACACACCATTCTCAACCTGGCAACGCCGCCGCCGAAGCCGGCACCGATACGCTTTGCCATATTATCATCCAACCCATAAAGGTCAGCAAAGGCAGCCACCACCGACTGGCAGCAGCCATAGCCCTGCATAAACAAGTCAACCGCGCGCTGTACTCTCTTTTCCAGCTCTGCGGGCAATAGATTTTCCTTTTCCATAATATCAAAATTTATTTCTTACGATGTAACTTATCTTCTTCATAATATCATATTTTATAGCAAAGTATTATACCAATACTTTGCAAATATATACAAAATTCCCGAATCCCCGTTATCCTCCCCGCAATTTTATCTGCAAACCAAACTTCACCACCCATATGTAGCATTCCAACAACACATCATTAGCCCCACATAATGCCCCAGAGACGACAATAATTTTTTTTGGAAAAATATCTGTCATTCTCTTTCAGTAAAACATTGTAATACAGAAATATACAACCATTGACAAAAGCTTTAATTCAAGTAGAATCTGTCAGCTTCTGTCATACCGCGGAAACGCACAAAACTCATATAACTATCAGATATTCAACACATTTGACAAGTCAACAACATTTCAAACAAACATTCGAAACAAAGCCAAAAGCCACAGAATTAACTTTCATAATGCGATTTAGAAGTCAAAAGTCCATGAGTTACAAGTCAAAAGTCCATGAGTTATGAGTCAAAAGTCCATGAGTTATGAAACGAAAGTCCATGAGTTATGAGACGAAAGTCCATGAGTTGGTTGCTTGATTATTTAAGCATACCTTCGCAAGCGGTTGGGTGTGGTACACTTTTAAATTAGTATATACAATTACGCTGTAAAGAAACTAATTCTTTTTGTCGAAATGTAAGGAAAACAAGCAAATATTTTCCATTTTCAAATTAAAAACATGAGATAATTAGGCTGAAATATAATTTTAATGAAGCGAAACATCGTTTTTTACATGATTATCACACAAAAATCATTCATTTTTAATGATAAATTAAACGTTTAGTTTACGTTTTATGATAGATAAATGACAGATATTGTAAATATTTGCAAATCTGTCAACACGTTATTTTGTTTATTATCAGGGCGTTACATAATAAAATGACAGAATGACAGATAAAAAACAAAATAATATTTTTCACGCGAGGATTATTCATAGTATTAATCTCCCGCAGATTACGCGGATGAACACAGATGATTTTCTCTGAGGACATGGAGATAAGTATTCTGCACACGGATGTTATTTTTGAACACGAATAAATCGAATCGAACTCTAAGTTAATCACCTATAAAGGTACAAGTTATTTGTGAGGCTACCAATTTTTTATTGTCTGTCCAAACGCCTATTATAAACGAACCAACGACAAGAGAAAAAGCTCAATGAATAGCCATATTGGAGAGAGAATGTAATAAAGTCTCCAAATTAACAAAGCCCCAAATGCTCCTGCTGTGTCTGGAGCTTTTGGAACAAAAACTGTACCTAACCCTGTGGAGATTATCACATGCAATCATGTGGTTTCACCTAACTTGTCTGTTGTTGTCACTCATATTACGTTATTTCCCAAAAATTTTCACGAGACAAAATCTTACGCGCTTAGCATCTACATTCACCCCAATCCATAAGCGTCTCCGCGTTTATACCATTGTTGCATTTCCATTTGTTCACCCGTAAAGAAATGCGCCATATATGTAAGTCAATAATTAGGGCCTGCTGAATTATTATCTGTTCACAGACAGAGGGTAGCAGACGTAGACCCTCATAATGACGACAATGATGAAAAACCGCCAGATTTCCAGTACTCTCACGGAAGTACTGCAGTACTCTTACGTAAGTACTGGAGTAATCTCCCGTAAGTACTGAAATAAAGTTCCTACATTAGACCAAGATATTATTTCTTTAGTTCTTCCTTTTTTAATACTTCCCAATAATTCAAGGCATTGATTTCCTCATCATTATGTCTTTTCAGATACCAATCATACCACAACATGATATCACACAGCTGAAGGGCATAACTTTTCAAGAGATTTGTGGTCCTGACGATTTTCAGATACTCTGGAATATTCTTACCATAAAACGTTTCTTTATCATCTTCATACGAATGGACATCTGTAGATACATTATTGACCATACCCTTTACTATTCCGGAAATGAGCGTTGGAAATACAGCGGCATTGCTCTTTACAATGTCAACCCCGTTTTTACGAGCAGGCTTGCCTGCCAACAAGCATGAAGACCATTGTAGATTACACCTTGCCCCGAAGTCGGGCAACAATCCCTTCTTAGTCATATTACGGAACAAATACTCGAGAACAATTCTTACTTTCTTGAATTTGTCATTATAGTCTTTATTGTCTATGCTATCAGGGAAATGTATCGGTATCAGCAAATCCTCAAGAGCATTACATGCATCATCAGAAATACCACAACGCTCCATGGCTTGAAATACATTCCTATACATATCCTGAACGTTCAATCTGTCAGACTTTCGGGCATTTGCCCGTATCCGTTTATATAATATACCAGTATCAGTATTCTTCGAATAATATTTCTTATGCGAAGCCTTTGTCCAGTCGGCATCCCATGCATCCCTATCATCATTTATAGAGTCAGAAATAAATGACTCATCACCGCCTGTAAGGACATACCATGGAAGGATTCTACCTTTCTTTTCCGACAATTTTGATATATCCTTCAACGCTTCGCCAAGGAACTTTATCGCATTGTCTGCGCTATCCTTATGCTGCTTGCATTTTGCATCAAGGATTATAGCAGACCAACGGTCGTAGTCTTCTTCCAATGCCTTTTTTGCATCATCCCAGCAAGAGTAAGGAACAAGTTTCAATCCTTCGCTTTCTGCCTTTAGAGGATAAGATTCTGTTACCATGGGGTCATCCTCAACCCACAACACTTGAACAAGATCGTATGTTTTCATAATTATAATGTATAAAGAGTGTTCGTAGACTTAAAAACCAACAGATACCTGACGGTATATTTATCTTGCGGCTTTGACACAATTTCAAAATCACCATTATATCGGTTCATGATACCCTTGATTTCATGGCATCCAATTCCGTTATGTCCTCTGCTATGCAAGTTCGACGATACGCCATACTCCAAAAGAGACCTTACGTCTCTGTCCTCTGGTATAGGAGTACCATTATTGGCAATCTCTATAACGAGGTCAGTACCATTCATTCTCCAAGAGAAATGCAAATCATAGTCTTCTCTGCCTTCATCTGTGAAAGCATACTCCTTGGCATTTGAAACGATGTTATCCAATATCCGATACAATGCATCCTTCGGAAAATACAAAATATTGATAGGATTACCTTTCTTAATTATGACATTGCCATTCATCTTTATGTCTTCACGGGCAATATTATTACCTCTAATCCAATTGATCGACGCAGAAAAATTCATCCACTCATTGTCATGAGATGATATATATCCCTCAATGAAAGTTTCAGGATTTATGCTTTCAATTTTTCCAAAAGAATAATCTATATCTGCAAGATGGTCTACAGTCTCCATAACTTCAGGCAACCACTTTTCCAGACGTTCGAAAATATCAGCAACCGTAAAGCCCTTAACCGACACGACATCCGTATCATCCAATGTTCCAAAATTTCTTTTACGCAAAGTATTAAGCGTATCAAACAAGGAACTTACAGATGACAAGGATTGCGAAAGGGCATGCTTGCGCAAACGTATACCCTTAGAATAGTTTGTCAGGTCTTGCTCTTTCTCCTTCTTCAAATTGTCATATGCTGACATTACCACAGAGGTTACATATCTCTCCCGCTCTATCGGAGTATGATTAGGCACATATATCTTGTCCAAGACATAGTCCAAATCTGAGCTGCTAAACACACCCTCACATGTGCGCAGTATCTGTAGTTTTATATCCTCATCACAAAGCAATGCCGCTATATATTGAGCTGAAACACCTTGTTTGGGTTTCAAACAATGCAATAAAGGAGACACACCAACTCCATCTGCTGGTACATTTGGAACATATCCGATACGAAACGAAGACGACAAGATGACACAAGGGGTGGTGATACAAGGAGGTATTATTCTACGCACCCCCTCTATTAGCGAATTCTCCATCCTTACAAAATCCTCATCAGAGAACCTGAGACCTTCGGTCTTTGCTTCCTCTGTTTTTTCAAAGCGAAGCCTCTTCATTGCCTTTTCTGCCATATACAGATCCGCATCACTCAAACAAGAATCCATAAACCCATCTTCCAAACTCCAAGAAAGCACAAAATGAGTAACTGCTGCTGCTTTTTCAGAGGATTCAGCTTTGGGAGCATACAGTTGTTCTACCAATTCCGACAAAGGAATGGTATTCGCCTGACGCCTGTTATAGTAATATCCTGGCCACAGCATATCCATGTCAACATCATCGTATGATACATCGACAGACTTTTCTGCCATTTCTGCCTTCATCGTGATTTTGTCGGCACCCCGCTTATCAATAACGAGGAGACAGCGATACGTGCCATAAAGAAATTTATATGTAGATACAGATGTCACCAATTTTTCTGACACAAACTTCTGTATGTCCGAATATATCCTACTCCCATTTTCAAGCTTGGCACGAGTAATATCCAGATACATTCTGCCATTCGACTTGAGCATTTTGAAAGCATCAGCAAGAAGAACCCTCTTATCTGAGCATACGTCACGCTTAATTTCTAAAAGAGAAAGCGGTTCATCGTCATTGTAATAGTCAAAAAAGACCACAACATCCTGTGTATGTTCTGCAGGAATACCCTTTGTAAGACGTGCACCTGTACTTCTCATACAAAAACGGATTGTATTCAAAGCCCAAGATTCTTCTTTGCTATAACAATGTAAAGCATCATCATTTATAGCAAACAAGGACTTGATGTCTCCACAATCATCGCCAGAAACAAAGAGAGTCTCGTCCTTTGAGATAGCACAGTGCGTGCTCAAGAACCTAAGTGTTTCCGCAGGAACACCGGCAACAGAAGACAATTCAAGAACTGGTGATGAAACAATATCTTTAGTCTCAGCCGTCATGACACTACCATATGCCCAAGACTCCTTATTTATGAACTCGTAGTCAATAAACTCCGAGAAATTTTCACACAAGAAGGCATACTCGGCATCAGTCAAAGCGTCCTTACAAAAACAGTTGATATACTTTGACATTATATCAAGTACTTTCTGATCAGCCTTGTCACCAAGCACATCCTTATATACTTGTGATATCAACTGAAAATCTGCGGATGAGGCATTGGGGTCACACATGCTGACCACGGCATCCCCTTCTTTTTTACTCGTACATGGAGTGTTCTCCATTACGAAGTTACGATACTTGGCAACGAGTGCCTTAACACTAAAGCTGTTGTTTGTTGTTTTGGTCATAGTTCTTACTATTTTTTGTTTCTGCCGCAAAAGTATACAGCCGTTGTGCAGTCTTACTTCACATCAAAATAAATTTGATACATTTCCTTGATTTTTTGCATAATTTGCTGTTTTAGTTCTGTCGGCGAGACTATTTCCACATCATTTCCGAACCACAGCAGCTGTGAAACGAGTTCTTTGTTTGGAATAACATCGAGCGTCACAATTCCCCGTTCTTCATCCTCTACACATTGGGAATGATGTATCGGTTTCGAAATCACATACGGCAGTCTGCCTTTTGAGAATCTTAGCACAATATGCCTCACGTCCAAATCCTTGTCAAAAGAGACTCCTATGATATCCTTGAAATATGAATTGAAGTCATACTTCCTGTTTGGCACAAATCTGACATCAGAAAGCTTCATACCCTCAATTCTATCCAACGGGATTATAGATATATCCTTATATTCATCATTATAACCAAGCAGATACCACCTATTATTATATTGTTTGAGATAATATGGATGGATTGTCCACAGAATATCTTTCCCGGTAAACGACTTGTAACATAATTCTATCGGATGCTTTTTTATGATATAGTCTATCAAGTCCGGCAAACACTTTATTCCTTTCATATCACGGTTCTGCTCAAAGCCGATAATGTCATTATCACCACCTCTGACTCCAAGCTTATACCGCAAATTGGTCAAGAGTTCTCCTATCCAGTCATAACAAGGAATGCCCTGCAACCGGGACAAGGAAACTATCAAAGTTTGGAGTTGTTCCAACTCCATATCCGTTATAGGAGCCTCTACAATGGAGAAATCATACGAATATCTTATATACTTCCTCTTTCCGTCCTGAATGGAAACTATAGGGGCGTTCCATCCGTCAGAACTCTTCATGAACTCGATATCCGCATATATCTGTCTCTTGCTGACCGGATGCTTTGCCGCATCCTCCAAGGCATCATTACATTTCTCCACAAGCTCATCAATATAGAACTTATGGTATTTATCGCTGAAACATTTGTCCAGTATCCTATATCTTATCAAAGCCTTCTTGTTGTCTGGCATAGTAAATATATTAGGTTAGTCATCGGTAACGCATATACAAACCGCATCCAAAATTACACATAAATAAACAAACAACATAATTTTTCAAGGATAAAGTAAACATAAAGATATAAATATACCCGATACTGCTTGTATTTGTTTGATATAAATAATATATTTGCATAATACTTAGCTGCACTCGGCAAATTGAGAGTAAACTCTCTTTGCGCTCGTTGGCAAAGTATTTGCATAATACTTAGCTGCACTCGGCAAATTGAGAGTTGAACTCTCTTTGCACTCGTTGGCAAAGTATTTGCACTCACATCAAGTCAAGAACAAAAAAACTTACAACTATGGAAAATCCCAATATATTTTTCGGAGAAAGCTGCAAGGCCCAATTCGTAAACATTATATATAAACATCTGATGAAAAAGGAGTGGTTTACCAATGCCGATGTAATGGCAGAATATCTCAATCTGAAATCCGCAAATGACCTTCCATATAGTGTTACGAAATGCGACAATTATACCCAACTGAAAAAGGCATTCAACGAGTTGAAGACTGCACTGACCGACAAAATGGGCACAGACTGCATCGAGTCAAAAGGTGGCAACCGCGACAAAAGCTTCAGATATACTGGCAGCGACCCTAACCCTTTGGAAGAAATGCGCAAGGCTATGGCTATAAACAGCATACAGCAATATTGTCAATTCTGCCAAGATTCTGCCGGATTCTTCCCTACATCATGGCTTGAATATTTCTTTAAGGACTGCAAGGATCTGCTGGCAATAAAAAAGAAAAGACAAGAAGGCAAACAGATTCTGACTTCAAGTCTTGACCGCATACTATCAAACTTTGACCTGCTGCCTCTTTTATATGAGAATATCAACAAGCATACCGTGCTCTCCATCAAATACAAGCCATACGAAGAGAAGGAAGTTATGGATTTGGTATTCCATCCGCAGCATTTAAGAGAATACAACGGCAGATGGCATCTCTTCGGAAAGGCAGAAGACAGAACTCCGGAATGGACTTTCGATATTGCCATTGACAGAATCATAGGCAAGCCACGGGAGTTGTATAAAGTGAAATACGAAGCTGCACCCGACAATTTCTATAAAGAGTTCTTCAAGGACAAGGTAGGCGTCAGTCATATACCTGGCAATGAGGCTGTAGATATTATCATACGGGCGCATAGTATAAATATGTATAAGCTCACTGAAACAAAGCCCATACATCATAGTCAGAAGATTCTGTCTGACTTTGAAGAACACGAAGACGGCAGTTATGGGGATTTCTCCATCCACGTTGAACTGAACAATGAACTTATAGGAAGGATTCTTCAGATGGGCGACGGACTCGAAGTGGTCAGTCCTGATTGCGTGCGAAAGATATTCGCCGATAGGATAGAGAATATGCACAGGCTATATGCGAAAGGCACAGAAAGCACCGACAAAGATTCATAAACGAAATGGTACCAAAAGCAAAAGAACCAATCACGCCATAATAATACTTGCAGAATACGACTCATGGTCATAACTTTGCACCTGTATTAACGAACGGAATATTAACCAACTAAAAAGCATACGATATGAATATACCTGCATTAGTAGAAAACCAGAAGAAGTATTTCGGAACATACTCTGTCATGGCAATGCTGAACGCACAGACCGTACTCGACCACATACAGAAAGTAGCCGACATAGAGGGGGAACAGAACGAGAACAACGAAAATCTATGGTTCCACCCCATAATGAGCCATTTATACAATGCGAAGAATGGATATGACAAACAGCCGGAAAAGACCATGTTTATCATCGAACGCCTGCAGTCATATTTCCCATTCCTAAAGATTATGGCTGAAAGCCAAAGAGAGTATTCGAACAAGAAAAACAAACAGAATCGGGTTGAGGTGAACAGCAACGACATCTTTGAAGTTCTGAAAAGGGCTTTCGGTGTGCTGAAAATGTATCGTGACCAGACAAACCACTACAAGACCTACGATGAGAAGCTGATTGACGGTTGCGAGTTTCTGACAAGAACTGAACTGCCGCTCTCCGGAATGATAAACAGCTACTACACGGTAGCCCTGCGAAACATAAAGGAGCGTTATGGATACAAGACCGAAGACCTGGCATTCATACAGGACAACAGATACAAATTCGTCAAAGACGCATACGGAAAAAGGAAATCACAAGTAAATACTGGTTTTTTCCTCAGTCTGCAAGACTACAACGGCGATATGACAAAAAAGCTCCATCTCTCAGGAGTCGGCATAGCCCTGCTCATCTGCCTGTTCCTCGACAAGCAGTATATCAACCTCTTCTTGTCAAGGCTTCCTATATTCTCTTCATACAATGCACAATCGGAAGAGCGCCGCATCATCATCCGTTCTTTTGGTATAAACAGCATCAAACAGCCCAAAGACCGCATCCACTCGGAAAAGAGCAACAAGTCGGTGGCTATGGATATGCTGAATGAGGTGAAGCGTTGTCCGGACGAGCTGTTCACTACCCTCTCGGCTGAAAAGCAGTCGCGATTCAGAATCATTTCCGACGACCACAACGAAGTACTGATGAAACGCAGTTCCGACAGGTTTGTGCAGTTGCTGCTGCAGTATATTGATTATGGAAAGCTGTTCAAGAACATCCGTTTCCATGTGAACATGGGAAAGCTACGCTATCTTCTCAAGGCTGACAAGGAATGCATCGACGGACAAACCCGAGTACGAGTTATCGAACAGCCTCTGAACGGCTTCGGAAGACTGGATGAGGTTGAAGTTCTGCGAAAACAGGAAAACGGCACATTCGGCAAGAGCGGTATACGGATACGCGATTTCGAAAACATGAAGAGGGATGATGATAATCCGGCAGACTATCCGTACATTGTGGATACCTATACCCACTATATGCTGGAGAACAACAAAGTGGAGATGTATATAAGCAAGGATGACAACCCCGCACCGTTGCTTCCGGAGATTGAGGATAACAGGTATGCCGTGAAGACCATCCCGTCATGCCGTATAAGCACATTGGAATTTCCTGCCATGGCATTTCACATGTTCCTGCTCGGAAGTGAAAGGACAGAAAGGCGCATTAAGGACGTGTATGACAGATACAAGAAACTGTTCGAGGCTATGCATAAAGAAGAGGTTACGGCTGAAAACATCGCCAGTTTCGGCATTGCGGAAAGGGATTTGCCGAAGAAGATTCTTGACATCATAAACGGGAATGCACAAGGTAAGGATGTTGATGCCTATATCAAAGCAACCATCGATAATATGATTGCCGATACAGAACATCGCATCAAGAAACTGAAGGATGACCGCAAGGCTGTACGCTCCGTTGACAACAAGATGGGCAAGCGCAGCTTCAAGAGGATTTCAACGGGCAAGTTGGCTGACTTCCTTGCCAAAGACATCGTAATGTTCCAGCCTTCAAAAAATTACGGCGAGAACAAGATTACGGGACTGAATTATCGCATCATGCAGTCTGCCATCGCCGTTTACGACAGTGGCGACAATTATGAAGCCAAGCAACAGTTCAGGCTGATGTTTGAAAATGCCCAGCTCATTGGGAAAGGGATAACAGAGGCACATCCTTTCTTATATAAGGTCTTTGCGAGATCTGTCCCTGCCAATGCTGTGGATTTCTACGAGAGGTATCTCATAGAGCGCAAATACTATCTCACCGCACTTTTCAACGAGATAAAGAAAGGAAACAAAGTGGATATTCCTTTCATCAGGCGCAACCAGAACAAATGGAAAACGCCTGTGATGAAAACTCTCGGCAGAATATACAACGAGGACCTTCCGGTGGAGCTGCCTCGACAGATGTTTGACGATGAAATCAAGAGCCATCTGAAATCGCTGTCACAGATGAGCAGCATTGACTTCGACAATGCCAACGTTACTTACCTTATCGCGGAATACATGAAGCGTGTGTTGGGTGATGATTTCCAGAACTTCTATCAGTGGAATCGCAACTACCGCTATATGGACATGCTGAAGGGTGAGTATGACAGTAAGGGTACGCTGCTTTGCAACTTTACCTCAGTGGAAGAAAGAGAAGCCTTATGGAAAGAACGCGAGGACAGATCTGGAAGCTACAGGAAGTTGGCTACAAAGAAGATAAAATCAAACAGGCTGATGCGCAATGCCTCCACTGACGAAGTCAACAGCATTCTCGACAAGCGGTTGAGCAATAGTAGAAACGAATATCAGAAAAACGAAAAGATTATTCGAAGATACAAGGTGCAGGATGCCTTGCTTTTCCTCTTGGCAAAAAAGAGTCTGACTGAAATGGCGGATTTCGACGGCAACAAGTTCAAGCTGAAAGAGATTATGCCTGATACCGAAAAGGGCATTCTTTCTGAAATAATGCCGATGACTTTCACTTTCGAAAAGGGTGGAGAAAGATACACCATAACTTCGGAAGGAATGAAACTGAAGAATTACGGCGACTTCTTCGTATTGGCAAACGACAAGAGGTTATGCAAACTGCTGAAGATTGTCGACTCTGACACGGTATCAAAAGAAGATATCATGGAGGAATTCAAGAGGTATGACCAATGCCGACCTGAAATAGCGAGCATCGTATTCAACTTAGAGAAATGGGCATTCGATACTTATCCTGAGTTGTCAGCGAAAGTTGACAGAGAAGAACAGGTTGATTTCAAGTTCATCTTAAATGTTCTCTTAAACAAAAAGAATATCAATAATGAGCAAAGTTACATATTGCGAAAAATCAGGAATGCTTTCGACCACAACAACTATCCCGACAAAGGTCTTGTTGAGATAAAGGCTTTGCCTGAAATTGCCATGAGCATAAAAAAAACGTTCGGTGAATATGCTATCATGAAATAATTCCACCCTCTGATGTCATCAGATATATGATGGCACCAGAGGAGAAAAATAATAATACTTATTTTGGCAGAACATAAAATAATCTTATTTTTGCATTACCATAACATTCAAATATTGCATTTATGAGAACAAAATCAATTAAAAACATTGATTATAAGAATGTTATCGACCATCGGTTGTGGAAGGCCCTATTTTGAAAGGCTATTACAACTGAATCGTAATGGAGCAATAGTAAATATAGTTGTGGAAGGCCCTATTTTGAAAGGCTATTACAACCCTTTTCAGGAGTTTGTCCAAGTATAGCAGGTTGTGGAAGGCCCTATTTTGAAAGGCTATTACAACGTAACTTTAGATACGTTCCATTTGGATATGTCTCCATTAAGTTGTGGAAGGCCCTATTTTGAAAGGCTATTACAACTAATAGCAGCAGCAATATTCTGATTAGAAGTTGTGGAAGGCCCTATTTTGAAAGGCTATTACAACTTGCATTTGCAACGTTAGTTTTGTTGTTCAGTTGTGGAAGGCCCTATTTTGAAAGGCTATTACAACTATCCTTAGCGTTAGCAATCAGAGTGTTGGGTTGTGGAAGGCCCTATTTTGAAAGGCTATTACAACTATTACGATATTTACCTATAACAAATTCATGTTGTGGAAGGCCCTATTTTGAAAGGCTATTACAACACACTGCAGAAAAACAAATGCGGCCACTTAGTTGTGGAAGGCCCTATTTTGAAGGGCTATTACAACTTCTTTCTCTATCCATCCACCAAGTTCTCCGTTGTGGAAGACCTTGTTTTAAAGGGTTATTACAACACCATTCTCATCGTTTCCCCTTAATAGTAATGGTTCCAAAATCAAAGGAACCATTACTGTTTTAAAAATACTTGCCCAACATATTTTATCACCATATCTTTGCAATGTCAAACATCAGAACCACCCTGAAGACTGGCAAGACAAACGATTGGTGGCAACAAAAAAAAGAGAAGCTATGATGAATACATCTTTGGCAATGATAGCAGAGAAAGCTCTTCCTGCACTCTCCGGAAACTCCGTTACATACAACCCTGAGAAAAACGTGTACCTCACCCTCGGTTACACAAGTGCTGCCGGCAATATGTATTATCAAGCCATTCGCTTTTCAAAACGATTGGCTGTATATTACGACATCGGACAAGGACACACTCATACTTTTCTAAACGGCATTAAGCTCTTCTGCTGGGATGGACAGAAAGCAAAGCTGATAGCACAGAAGTATTGGGGAGGATTTAATTGGAAGATTTTCTCTGAATATTTCGCCAAAGAACAAAGCATCATCATGCTGAAGGATTTTCTGTGTGCGCAAGCAAAAGCGCTTGGAAACAATATTCCGGAACAAAGCCTTCTTTCTTTTTCAAGACAGATGATTGAAGATACTGAAAAAAGGTGTCTTGCATAACGGATGTGTCCTGAAAATATATTCTTTCTAACCAAAGCTAAAATACTATGGCAACATTAGCAAAAGCAATAAACAAGAATTTCCTTGACAGCATATTACCTGTTTACGGAAATCCAAGAGAAAATGTCCCTACATGGGATAACGGTCAGAAAATGTTCATCTGCAATGAGCATGAAAGTGCCAATGGGAACAGATACTATTGCGGTATCCGCTTCTGTGAAAGGATTGTTATTGTAGAGAAAGTTGGTCTATACCATAACTGGACATACATTGACGGCATTGAACTTTATGCCTTCAATGGAAAAAGGTTGGAGATTATACAGAAGCGTGATTACGACAAGGTGTTCCGCAAAGAGGATTTCATCCGAAACGAATCGCAGAAAATGGTTTACGACTACCTGAAGGGAGTATGTAAGTCGCAAAAGCAATTCTTTCCGGACTCAGAAATCGACAAGCATGCCAAGTCATTGATTGATGGCTGCTACAAAAGCTTTCTCGACAGAGACTACAACACTCGTCTTACACAAATTCTACCAGTTATAGGACAAAACTAAATATAGGAAAAGGCATGACAATAGATACACAAAACAAGGAACAGATGCTCGCATACGAGCTTATCGCCAATACAAACAGTAGTTTCTTCCTGACCGGACGGGCAGGAACAGGCAAGACCACTTTTCTACGTAACGTACAGAAAGCTGTAGGCAAACAGTTCATCACTCTTGCCCCGACAGGAGTTGCAGCCATTCTTGCGGGAGGAGATACTATACATTCTTTCTTCGGACTGCCGATGGAGGTATGTACTCCTGATACCTGTGGACGCATGAATGAAACAAGAATCCAATCTCTATTGCATGCTGATACTATTATCATCGACGAGGTGTCGATGGTAAGATGTGATATTATAGATGCCATCGACCTGACTATGAGAAAGGTGTTGCGCAACAACCTGCCTTTCGGAGGAAAACAAATGGTTTTTGTAGGGGATATGTTCCAGCTTCCACCTGTTGTCAGACGTGGAGCTGAACATGAGATGCTGTATGATTTCTACAATACAGACAATTTCTTTTTCTATAAAGCCTATGCCATAAGGAAAATAAGACTGGTGAAAATAGAATTCCAGAAAGTATACCGTCAAGACGACGACAAAGAGTTTCTGCATATTCTGGAGAATGTGCGCTTGAACAAAGTCACACCGGAGAATATCATGCAGATAAACAAACGTGTGACACAACCTACAGCCGACGATGGGATGGTAATAACCGTAACATCCTTGAACAAGACTGCAGAAGCGCTGAACTTGCAAAAATTGTCAGAAATTAAATCTGAGGAATATATTTATGAAGGTGTCATAGAAGGGCGATTTGAGGGAAAAAAGCTCCCCGTAGACCTTAACCTACATTTGAAGGTTGGTGCACAGGTGATGTTTACGAGAAACGACATGATGCGCAGATGGGGAAACGGCACGCTGGCTAAAGTTGTAAAGCTTACGAAGGACGAAATACATGTGCAGCTTGATAATGGTTGCACGTATGTGGTGCCATGCTGTTCTTGGGACTCTATAAACTATGAATACAACCACCAAGAAAGGAAGCTAAAGAAAGAAGTGACAGGAAGTTTTACACAGTTTCCGCTGAAGCTCGCATGGGCTATCACTATACACAAAAGCCAGGGTATGACATTCGACAAAATGCAGCTGGATCTGAGACGGGGACTTTTCGCCGCTGGACAACTGTATGTTGCCCTTAGTCGTGTACGTTCGCTCGACGGGTTGTTCCTTACGAAAAGCATCGTTCCGCAGTATGCCCATACCTGTCAGGAAGTTATCTCATTCGCCAATGGATATAACAACGAACAGCTGATCAACAACGAAATTGAAAGCGGTAAAGCTGTCTTTGAAGCTCTTCATAACAATGATTATGACGAAGCGGCAAAGCAATACCTGCTATTGGTTGAGAAAAAAGCAAATAACGGCGACATCAAGGAAGCCATGCAACAGGCGAAGCGCTTTCTCGACAATCTTATTTGCGATGATAACCTATACGGATGTATTAAGGACATACCACAAACCTTATTAGGTACAGGACACTGGGCACCGACATTCCTTGCAGCATTACTGTGCTTGTATTCTGACAAATACGAGCAAGCTCTTAACTGCATAAATGAAGTATTGAACAAACATTTATGCCAAGAGGCTCTCTACATTAAATCACGTGCCTTGACCAAACTCGAAAGATACAAAGAGGCTGATGATGTAAATGTTGAATTGGCTAATTATTTTGACATGTCTACACCTGATGCAAAGGTGTTGTATATGATTGCAATTCTAAATGAGGCATATATCGAGGAACCTGGTCTTGACTATATGCGCAAACTCATTGAAGCCAAGCCAAAATATGATAAAGCGATAGTGTCTTTAAGAATGCTTATGAAACGACATAGGATGACTCTTGAGTCTCCTACAGAAAGTGAATTGGTCAATATCTTCAATTCCGACATTGATGATGAAGCATTTGCAAAACAGTTGGATGAACACAGAAAGAATGCGCCAAAATCAGTTACACATTTGATTCTACGCATAAAGAAACAGGATTTTACTATACAGGAGAACTGATTACACTTATTTATGTGTTGTCAATCAAACATTTAGACCATGTATAAAGGCAACTCTTTACCACCTAAATTGACGAAGAACAGATATCCATAAAACAAAGCGTGTCGGAGACGGGAGGTTCGGTTCTCATCTCTGACACGCTTTATTTTAGCCCCAATCGGTCATTATGTCTTGCCTGTATTTTGGGGTTAATCGGTTGTTTTTATCTGTTATCTATAATCTTGACGATACGGCTCTGATAAGGAAGTCGAAGTTCTGCTGGACTATCTCGTTGCCTCGCTCCAAGCCATAAACGGAATTTATTGTTGCATCTGGAAGGAGTTTGTTGGAGATCAGATAGTCGCGGACTTCATCACTTACGGAAAGGACGAAATTGATTGCCTGGTTCTTGGCGTATTTGGCATTGTAATACGGGTTGCGCTCGTCTTTTACACATAGTGCTCCGTCGGGGTATATCTCGAAGTCTTTCTCGCTGTCTAATGGCACATAGACAAGTATGTTTTTATGACCCGGGGGAAATTGGATTCCCTTTTCCATTCCTTTTCCCAAAGGGAGGTTGTGTTTCATAAAATCACTCATTGCCTCGGTGTCTGCAAAGTAAAGGAGCGGATTATCTCCGGCTTTTTTCCTTAGTTCTTCGTATAATGGAACTATATTCTTCTGATTGGTATAGTTGGTCTGGCTTTGTTCAAACATTTCTGTATTATCGCTCCATGCGCTGCCACCGTTGAGGTACCACCTTCCGTCATACTGGACGAAGCTTCCAATGATGAGCTTACTCTTGTAACATTCTTCTTGTGGATGATTCAGATTGCTGGCGCTGACAGAGAATTTCTCTCCATCAACACTTTCGAAGGTTATGCTCATGTCTTCGCTGACGGAGAGCAGTTTGAAGGCATGTGGACCTTTTTTGCGCTGACTACCTATTGCCTCGGCGGCAGCATCGTTGCCATTGGCACGCATTATCATCGCTGCCCATTGCTGGGGCAGCTCTTTCAATGGACCTATCTTTGACTGATATGGCATGAAGCTTTCTGCAAGGTAGTGTGCTAAATCCAAGTCGCAGCGCATGGACTGAGCCAAGTCTTGTGCTTGTTCGAACAGTCTTTCCTGAATATCGGGGATGTATGTGAGATAACATCCGTAGCATAACCATTTCAGTACGTCACGCTGCTTATAGAAATCATCAAGGAACTGTGGATTGGCGAAATACTCCTTGAGGTCTTCATTCACGGAAACGGTCTCGAAATGTTTCTCCAATACGTTATAGGCAGCAACGGCAAGTTTGTCCAGCAACGGATTTTCCGGATTTCCTATCTTGCCATAGTGTACCTGAAGCATGGTGTACCAAATAAGGAAGCGGACATCGTCGAGGTTGGGTTCATCCTGATAATAGCTCTCTGTATCTATATCATAGAAAGGCAGATAATTGCCATATCTCTCTTTCATCTCGTTTGTGAAGCCACGCCATATTCCGGCATCTGCTATGACATCTTCGAAATACATTGTTATATTGACTGCCATGAGCTTTAGTCCGTCGAGTGGTATATCTTTTACGTCCTGCTTTGCCAACTCGGATGTTATCTCTGTGGCTATACGGGCGTATTCCATATCTGTGGAGGACGGCATTCCTTTGGGATGACAGTTCTCTATCATCATCTTGGGTACAAGAGTATATTTCATTTCTTCTTTATTTGTTTTTATAAAAATGATGCTTTTATATATTGGATCTTTTCCTGTATGCAAATCTTTGTTGCAACCGGCGAACAGAGAGTAAACTCTCTTTACGCTCGTTTGCTAAGTATTATGCAAATGTATAAAATTTAATGGAAACAGCAAAACTTTTATTCCCAAACGGTCATCAGGTCGTTTAGGGTTAAGAAATGTGGTACAATCAAGTGTATAATAAAAATAAGCCCAACCTTATGGGTTGAGCTTATTACCTATGAGATATATTCAGAGAATTATTCAGCCTTTGCCTCCTCTGCAGCAGGTGCCTCTACTGGAGCCTCTGCCTTTGGAGCAGCCTTGCGGCTACGACGAGTCTTCTTAGCAGCTGCCTTTGGAGTCTTAGCCATGTTCTCATCAAAGTCTACGAGCTCGATGAATGCCATCTCTGCTGCGTCACCCTTACGGATACCCAACTTGATGATACGAGTGTAGCCTCCTGGACGGTCTGCTACCTTTGCAGAGATTTCCTTGAACAGCTCAGTAACTGCATACTTGTTCTGCAGATAACGGAAAACAACACGACGTGATGTTGTTGTGTCGTTCTTTGAGCGTGTGATCAATGGCTCTACATACATTTTCAAGGCCTTAGCCTTTGCGAGGGTCGTAGTGATTCTTTTGTGCATGATCAGCGAAATTGCCATGTTTGCAAGCATAGCCTTGCGGTGGTCAGCAGTACGACCCAGATGGTTGAATTTTTTATTATGTCTCATTTTTTTGTTCTTTGTTTTTAAGGATTCATACCGTTGCACGAGGAAGGAGCTTGTCCCTCCTCATGTACGGGAAATTTATTCCTTATCTAATTTATACTTAGAAATATCAGTTCCAAACGACAGATTCAGACTCTCGAGCAAATCATCAAGCTCTGAAAGCGATT
>ERZ791617.495-NODE-495-length-25014-cov-4.21223_pt1 | contig 25014 bp, 18 predicted proteins | sample MGYA00510272_ERZ791617 | MGnify/ENA primary metagenome ERZ791617 (study PRJEB30046, sample SAMN00715200) | human gut metagenome | study: EMG produced TPA metagenomics assembly of the A metagenome-wide association study of gut microbiota in type 2...
TAGATGATATCCACGCGCGGCAAAGCAGTAACACCGGTTACATCAAACTCGCTCTGCAGTGTGTGCGGACGCATGCTGCGGTAGTAGTAATGCACCTCACCGCCGACGATGAAACCTAAGGGACCGCCGTTCAGTGCCTTAAACGTCGCCACATTTGCTGTGTTGGTCTTAGTAACATCACGACCACTGTAGATTTCATCGTTCATCATCACCAGCACGCCCTGCCCGGCGCTTGCAGCGTCTACAGCAACCTTAACAGCGTTGATGATATTCAAAGGTCCGTCGGCACTGACTGCGGTGGCAGGACGCATTGCGCCTACGAGGACCACCGGCTTAGCGCTCTTCACCGTCAGGTTCAGGAAGAAGGCTGTTTCCTCCATAGTATCGGTACCATGGGTAATAACAACGCCGTCGACATCCTCCTGCGCCAGCAGCTCATTACAGCGCTGCGCCAGGCGCAGCAGTAAAGCATCGGTAAGACTGCTGCTGTCGATGTTGCACAGCTGCTCGCAGCTGATATGCGCCAGCTCGCCCAGTTCAGGCACACCTGCCAGCAAATCGGCAACGCTGTAGGCACCGGCAGTATAGCCTGTCATCTGGGTGCCGGAGGAAGCCTTGCCGGCAATAGTGCCGCCGGTTGCTAAAATTACAATGTTCTTCAACTCAGTTTTTTCCATCAGCCTGACCTCCATCAGTCCTTCTGTCAGCTTCGCAGCCAATGCTTATTTTACCAGGCCCTTTTCCTGCAGATAATCGGATACCATATCTGCCGCTTCGGCAGTAATCTTAATGCATTTAGTTCTGTATTCCGGCGTACCGAAGCTCAGGCGGTTCAGTGCTCTGCAGCAAGAAGCACCGAAATGTTTGGTAAAGCGCTCATGAAACTCATGTGTATATTTATAGACCTCTGTCTGATGCTTTTCGGACGGATCCAATCTGCCAACGCTAGAGCTGATAACCAGGCAGGAGCCGCTCAGCGCACCGCACACGCAGCCGCTGCGGCCGATACCGCCGCCCATGCCGGACACCATGCGGATTGCTACATCTGGCAGGCCCAGCTTTAAGCCATCGTTACACGCCTTAACTACGGATTCCACGCAGTTATTGCCATCGTTATGGTACTGCTCTGCTAAATCATAAATTTCCTTCATATCTTATCCCTCCAAAAAATAACCTAATCTTGTTTATTTTAGCAAGCATGAGGCAAAATAGCAAGAAAAATGCTGTGACCGGCAAGCCACAGCATTGTATATCAAAGTCCGAACATAGTCTTAACCAACTTCGTTCCGCTCTCAGTTTTAAAAACACGCTCCACAGCCTTGGCAATATTCTCCTTCGGCGTACCGTCCTCATAAAAATTTACTATAAAATCAGCTTCCACAAGCAACTGATAATCAAGACCGTCAATCATATTATACGTATGGTGATGACCGACAAGATAGCAGATGCGTTCAATTTTTTCAGGGGCATAGCCAACCTTTTGCAAAAGCTCGCGTGCTACCGCAGGTCCTTCCTGCTCCTGAATTTTGCCTGTGCAGTGACCGGCACCGTACTTGGCCTCGCCGGGTTTAATACCGCAGTCATGCACAAGACCGGCCGCCTCCACAAGCTCTGTCAGCTCTGCATCCGCAGCCTCGCTCTCAGCCAGCTGCTTGGCCAGGCTGGCAACCTTGATAAAATGCTGGCAGCGGCGTGCATCTCCGGCAAAAAAAGCTATCATCTCGTTATATAAAGCAACGTTTTTATTCATAGCATTCACTCCAATCCGACTAAAATACGATTCAATCTTATTTTGGCCTAAACAATGCAGCTTTGCAAGTTTTTCGCCATAATAATATTATAAAGGCATTCTCCCCACAACACACAGAAAAGCGCTCTTAGCCTGCATTACGCAAGACACCGAGCGCCTTCCTGTTTTATTAGGGAGTTTGATTAGGGAGAAGCAAATTATTTTTCCTCAATAGGATAATCCTGCAGAGCATCATAGCCTGTTTCACCGGTACGAATCTTAACAACATCCTCAACATCATAGATGAAGATTTTGCCATCGCCGTATTTGCCGGTATACAAAACCTGCTTAGCAACATTGACTACTGCTGCAACAGGAATTGCGGAAACAATCATTTCAACCTTTACCTTCGGCAGCAGGTGAGCAGCAACCTCAGCACCACGATACATTTCTGTGGACCCCTTCTGGATGCCGTAGCCCAGAACCTTAGTAACAGTCATGCCGGTAATTCCCAGCTTATCTAAAGCACTCTTCAATGCTTCGAAACGATTTTGCGAGGTGATAATAACAACCTTGCTCATCTTTACTGCGCCTGCAGGCTTAGCTGCAGTTTCTTTGACCGGAGTAACATAGGTAGTAGTAACAGAAGTCTGTGCCTCCAGCGAAGTTTGCATAAAGTCGGCATAGCTGCTGAGCAGACCGTGCTCTTCCATATCCAGACCTTTGATTTCTTCGGATTCCTTAACACGCAGGCCGAAGAGCTTATCAAGAATTTTAAAGATAATCGTCATGGTAACCGCAACATAGATTGCTACAGTAACAACACCGATAATTTGTTTTACCAGAAAATCAGTACCGCCGCCATAGAAGAGGCCGCCGTCAAGAGCGAAGAGACCGGTTGCGATAGTACCGAAGGCACCACAGATACCGTGAACAGAAATTGCACCAACAGGATCATCAATCTTCAGCTTCTGGTCGAAGAATTCAACAGCAGCGACTACCAGCACACCGGCAATCAGGCCGATGATTAAAGCGCCGGCCGGGCTTACCATATCGCAGCCTGCGGTAATTGCTACCAGACCAGCAAGCACGCCGTTCAGAGTCATAGAAACATCAGGCTTGCCGTAACGAATCCAGGTGTAAATCATAGTTGCGGTAGCAGCAGCTGCTGCAGCCATGTTAGTGGTAATGAAGATAGCACCCATGGAAACCAGAACATCATCACCGGTTGCACAAACGGTAGAAGCACCGTTGAAACCGAACCAGCCGAACCAGAGAAGGAAAACACCCAAGGCACCAAGCGGAATGCTGTGACCGGGAATAGCGTTTACCGTACCGTCGGTATTGTATTTGCCGATACGCGCGCCAATCATCTTGGCACCGACGAGAGAAGCAACGCCGCCTACCATATGAACGGCAGTAGAACCGGCGAAATCGTGGAAGCCCATCTGTGCGAGCCAGCCGCCGCCCCAAATCCAGTGACCGCTGATCGGATAAATAACAGCACTGATTAATACGCTGTAAATGCAATATACCAAGAAGTTGGTACGTTCTGCCATAGCACCGGAAACAATGGTTGCTGCAGTAGCACAGAACATCGTCTGGAAGATAAAGTAGGCTGTGCTCGGATAGCTGGCACCATAATCGCCTTTAACGAAGAAGTCCGGCGCTCCGATAAAGCCGCCGATATCGGTACCAAACATCAGGCCAAAGCCCAGAACCCAGAAAACGATGGAACCGAGGCACATATCCATGACGTTCTTCATGACGATGTTGCCAGCATTTTTAGCTCTGGTAAAGCCTGTTTCAACCATTGCAAAGCCCGGCTGCATAGAGAATACCAGGAAGGCACCTATCAGCACCCATATAGTATCGACAGATACATATTTGTCCATTTGTAAACACCCCTCAAATTATAATATTTTTTAACGCGTCATTGAGCAGCGCTCACATGGCATTAGCTAAAGAAAGAGGGGCGTACCCGATTTTTCGGATACACCCCATTGTGTATGAGTTTTATTTATATATTATTTTATTTTTTATTATTACACCTTACTCAAGGCTGTCGAGAAGGTAGCCTCCGCTTACTCGTTTACGCCGAACAGCAACTCTCCATAAGTCGGATAGTCGAGATACTTACCACCGGTCAAAGCTTCGGCAGCATCAACAGCACTTCTCAGCTTGCCCATTTCTTCAAGAACGGTATCGTGATAGTACAGAGCCTGTTTCTCGCTGTCGCCGATTTCTGCTGCTTCCTTCAAGCCATCTTCCAGCTTCAGGGAGGATGCATACATTTCGCCGCCCAGCTTGCTCAGCTTATCAGCAAGTGCGCCTTCAAAGCCTGCGCTGACGCCGGCAGCCTTTTTATCCAGTACTGCTTTGGTCAGATCTTCGGTGTAAGCGGTAACTGCCGGGAGGATGTCCTTATGGAACATATCCAGCATGGTTGCTGCTTCGATAGAAATCGTGGTGCTGTAGTTCTCCAGCAGGATTTCTACACGAGATTCAACTTCGGCTTTAGTGAAGATGTTATGTTTTTCGAACAGCTCGATGTTCTTTGCATGACCCAGATACGGCAGAGCCTCCGGAGTAGATTTGAGGTTCAGCAGGCCACGTTTGGCAGCTTCCTCAACCCATTCGTCAGTATAACCGTTACCGTTGAAGACAATGCGTTTATGAGCCTTGTAGGTTTCTTTAACCAAATCATATACTGCTGCTTCCAGGTCAGGAGCATCTGCCAGCTTATCGGCAAATTCATCCAGCTCTTCGGCAACGATGGTGTTCAATACGATGTTGGGGCCGGCGATGGAGAACATGCTGCCCAGCATACGGAATTCAAATTTATTGCCGGTGAAGGCGAACGGAGAGGTTCTGTTTCTGTCGGTGTTATCCTTAACCAAAGCAGGAATGGTGTCATCACTTACTTTAATGTAGCTTTCCGGGTTGCCGTTGTAAACCTTGTCTGCTGCAATAGCTTCGAGAACTGCAGTCAGCTCAGTGCCAAGGAACATGGAAACGATAGCCGGAGGAGCTTCGTTAGCGCCCAGACGATGGTCATTGCCGGCGCTGGCAACAGATACACGCAGCAGATCCTGATATTCATCAACAGCTTTGATGATTGCTGCCAGGAAAGTCAAGAAGCGCAGGTTTTTGTACGGCTCCTTGCCGGGATCCAGCAGGTTCAAGCCTTCTTCCGTAGATAAGGACCAGTTGTTATGCTTACCGCTGCCGTTTACACCGTCGAAGGGTTTTTCATGCAGCAGGCAAACAAGGCCATGACGCAGAGCAACACGTTTCATGAACTCCATCATCAGTTGGTTATGGTCAGAGGCTACGTTGGTAGTTGTGAAGATAGGTGCCAGCTCGTGCTGTGCCGGAGCAACTTCGTTATGCTCGGTCTTGGCGAGTACGCCAAGCTTCCACAGCTCATCGTCCAAATCCTTCATGAAGGAAAGAACTCTTTGTTTGATAATGCCGAAGTAGTGGTCGTCCAGCTCCTGCCCACGCGGAGATTTCGCACCGAAAAGGGTTCGGCCGGTGTAAACCAGGTCTTTACGTTTTTCCCACATTTTTTTATCTACGAGGAAATATTCCTGTTCCGGACCAACAGTACTGTTGACGCGGATGGTATCAATGCCGAACAGCTTCAGCAGCTTGCAGGCTGCTTTGCTGGCTGCATTCATGGAACGCAGCAGCGGAGTCTTTTTATCCAGCACTTCGCCGGTGTAGGAGCAGAAGGCTGTAGGAATGCACAGGCAGTTATCTTTGATAAATGCATAGGAGGTCGGGTCCCATGCTGTATAGCCGCGAGCTTCAAAGGTTGCACGCAGGCCGCCGGACGGGAAGCTGGAAGCATCAGGTTCGCCCTGAATCAGCTCTTTGCCGGAGAAGTCCATAATAACACGGCCTTCAGCAGTAGGAGAAATGAAGCTTTCATGCTTTTCAGCAGTAATACCGGTCATTGGTTGGAACCAATGGGTGAAATGAGTGCAACCATGCTCCAGAGCCCAGTCCTTCATAGCATTGGCGATGATATTAGCAATTTCCAAATTCAGCGGAGTGCCTGCCAGCACTGCTGCCTTATATGCCTTATAGGTTGCAGTCGGCAGACGGTCCTTCATAACGCTTTCGTTAAAAACTAAGCTGCCAAACAGTTTCGGTACATCATTCATTGTAAAACCTCCCTAATTTCTCTCTGAGAATTTCCTTGGGTTTACGAAGAGTAAACCCCTCATTTGAAATACAGTTTTCGTGCTTTACAGATTTTCTTCTCTCTGGCTCTGTAAATAAGAAAGCACCGTCAGCTGCGCCTTGCGCTGCTACGGTGCTTCGTTGCACTTATCATGGGTAAGAAGATAATTCTCACCGCTGATATAAAAGAAAAAGCAACCACGAAGTTTAGACCTTTCGATCCAACAACCACGTTGTTGCTTTATGCGCTTATTATAATACTAGGATTTGAATTTGTAAAGGGGGTAAGAGGAAATTTTTTTATTTTTTTCTGCGTATACTAAAAAAGTATGCTTATTTTCGACTACAACAGCAAGAATTTTTATCAGATATAACTGATAAAAATCTAAAAACATGAAAAATTTCAGTTATATCTGATAAAAATTTGATTTTCGTCTTGAATTTAAGATATAACTGATATATTATATAGATAGTGAGGTGATTTACATGATTAAAAGAGAATCTTACATGAAAAAAATCCGCCCATTCATTAACAGTGATTTAGTAAAAGTACTTACAGGTATCCGACGTTGCGGTAAATCTGTTATGTTAGATCTTATAAAACAAGAGCTGTTACAACAAGGAGTTACTCCCCAACAGCTTATTTCCTATAATTTTGAAAATATGAGCTTTGCCAGGCTTTGCAATGCCCAGGCTCTTCATGATGAAATAATAAGCCAAACCCAAGCTTTAACAGGAAAAATTTATCTTTTCTTTGATGAAATCCAAGAGGTAAAAGATTGGGAAAAATGTATTAATTCCTTACGTATAGAGCTTAATTGTGATATTTATATCACCGGTTCCAATGCCAAGCTCCTATCCGGTGAATTAGCCACTTATTTAGCAGGACGCTATGCAGAATTTGTTATTTATCCTTTTTCATTTTCTGAATTTATTGAGCTATATAATACTATACAGCCTAATACAAGTGAAGCAGACTGCTTCAAGAAATACCTGCACTTCGGAGGAATGCCATATTTGGCAGCCCTGCAATATAACGAAGCTGCCTGCAAACAATATTTACAGGATGTATATACATCAGTAGAACTGAAAGATATTGTACGCCGCAACAATATACGTGATGTTGACATGCTTGAACGCATACTTACCTACATAACTGCAAATATCGGTACCATTTTTTCTGCAAATGTGCTTTCTAAATATTTGAAAAGCGAAGGACGCAGTATGGCAACAGAAACCATTATCAACTACGTTAAAGCCTGCACCGATGCTTTTCTGTTTTATCAGGTAAAACGTCAGGATATACAAGGTAAAAAGCTGCTTGCTATCAACGAAAAATATTATGTCGCTGACCATGGCATCCGCGAAGCAGTCTTCGGCGGCAACATGAAGGATATCAATCTCATTTTGGAAAATATCGTTTATCTGGAGCTTTTACGCCGTGGTTATAAGGTGAGCATCGGCAAGTTAGATACCAAAGAAATTGATTTTATCTGTGAAAAACAGGATAAAAAAATTTATATTCAAGTTACGTACTTATTGGCTGCAGAAGAAACTATTCAACGTGAGTTCGGTTTTTACAATGAAATTACCGATAATTATCCGAAATATGTGCTTTCACTCGACGAATTCGATATGAGCCGTAATGGTATTATCCATAAAAATATCAGAGATTTTTTGACAGATGCATCTATATAACTGTTTAGAAAAATACCAAATTTAACATTATTAAAACCGTTACGTATACTCTTCAGCAGGATTTTTGCGTTCTGTAAAGAATTGTACAGTATAGAGTATGCAATGCAAAACGCAATATAACTAATTGCCAAGGAGGAACCGCTATGGAATTAACCGCTGTTGCGCAGCTGCGCCGCATGGTGCTGGAGCATTTATCCCGCTACACCTGGAATAACGAGTTGCCTGACCACGTCTACGATATTCTGCAGGAGGTACGCGAGGATACTCCGCGCTACCGCTGCTGTGTTTATAAAGAAAGAGCCGTACTGAAAAACCGTATTGATATGGCGTTGGGGCAGGAGTGCTCCAGCAATATCATCGAGGCTGCCAAGCTGACGCTGAACGAGCCTGAGCGCACCGATTTGCCGATTATCGACGTGCTCCCCGCAGCCTGCGACCAATGCCCGATTGATGCTTATTACGTTACCGATATGTGCCGTCACTGCATCACCCACAAATGCATGAATAACTGCCCGAAAAAGGCTATCAGCATTATTCAGGACCGTGCCTTTATCGATAAAACGAAATGTATCGAATGCGGACGCTGCAAGCAGATGTGCCCCTACGGTGCGATTATCGAAATCCATCGTCCCTGCGTGCGTGCCTGCGCCATCGGTGCCATCAGCATCGGTGAAAACCGTAAGGCTGTAATTGACTACGAAAAATGTGTTTCCTGCGGTGCCTGCCGCAACGCCTGCCCCTTCGGCGCTATCGACGAGCGCAGCAATATCATCCGCGTTATCCGTGAAATCCAGCAGGGCAAGCAGGTTATCGCCCTTGTGGCACCTTCTATCGTAGGCCAATACGGTTTGAAGATTACTATGGCGCAAATTTACGAGGCACTTCAAAAAGCAGGCTTCGCTGAAGTCGTAGAGGTTGGAATCGGCGCCGATATCACCAGCGTTAAAGAAGCAGAGGAATATCTGGATAAGGTTCCTGCCAAGCAGGGCTTTATGACCAGCTCCTGCTGCCCTGCCTTCGTTAAGCTGATTAAAACGCAGGTGCCGGAGGCTGCGGATAAAATTTCCGACACTCCCTCCCCCATGCTCACCTGCGCTGAGCTGATAAAGGAAAAATATCCTTATGCCGTTACCGTGTTCATCGGTCCCTGCATTGCCAAAAAGGTGGAAGCACGCGAGCACCGCGAAACCATCAACTACGTGCTTTCCTTTGAAGAGATTATGTGCATGCTGGAGGGCAAGGATATCAAATTTGCGGAAATGAGCGGCGATGCTGCGTATGAGCGTGATGCCTCCAAGCTCGGTCTGAGCTTCCCGCTGACTGCCGGAGTAAGTGCTGCCGTGCAGGATACGGTTGCCGCTATGGGCGGTGAGGTGCATAACGCACAATACTGCTCCGGACTGGACAAATGCCGTGATACGGTTAAGGCTGCTGCCGCAGGCAAGCTCGACTGCAGCTATATCGAAGGCATGGCCTGCCCCAACGGCTGCATCGACGGCCCTGATACCGTAGGCGACTTCCACATCACGAAGGTTGCCCTGACGAAATATGCTGCGGCAGCCCCCAACAAGCAGGCTGCCCAAGACAAGCACACAAAATAATAATTTAAAGCCTATCCCTTCTGTCATGCCGGCAGAGGGGATAGTTTGTTAATAGCAGGATTTTAGTCTGCTAAAATCATAGAGTGCGTTCTACTGCGCACTAAAAAGAACGGAGATTCCCAAGCAAATGCAAAACACCCGCTACATCGGGCACATTGCTGCCCTCATTACAATTGCTACCTGGGGCACAACCTTTATTTCTACAAAGGTTTTACTTACCGGCTTTCAGCCGCTGGAAATCCTTTTTTTCCGCTTTATTATGGCCTTTTTCGCCCTTTGGCTGGCCTATCCCCAAATGCTGAAAACAGATAAAAAGCAGGAGCCTGTTTTTATGGCCGCAGGCCTTTGCGGCATCTGCCTCTACTACCTTTTGGAAAACATCGCCTTGACCTATACACAAGCCTCCAACGTTGGCGTAATCGGCAGCACAGCGCCTTTCTTTACCGCTCTGCTGGCGCATTATTTTATGCGTTCTGCCGGCAGTTTAAGCAAGCAGTTCATCATCGGCTTTTTTATCGTGATGAGCGGTATTGCCTGCATCAGCTTCAATGGTGCAGCCATGCAGCTCAATCCGCTGGGTGATTTGCTGGCGATTTCCGCCGCTGTCGTGTGGGCGTTTTATGCTCTGCTGACGAAAAAAATCAGCAGCTACGGTTATCCTGTTATCCTCGCCACACGCAGAACATTTTTCTACGGCATTCTCTTTATGGTGCCGGCGCTCGGTTTTCTGGATTTTGAACTGAACCTGGCACGCTTCGCCAATACTACCTATCTTTTCAATATCGTCTTTCTGGGACTGGGCGCTTCTGCTCTCTGCTTTGTCACCTGGAATTTGGCAGTTAGGGAGTTGGGCGCAGTAAAGGCCAGCGTTTATATTTATATGGTGCCCGTCATCACCGTCATTACCTCGGCGATTGTCCTGCAGGAAAAAATCACTCTGCTGGTAGCACTCGGTACCATCCTGACAATGACCGGCCTGTTTATTTCAGAATACCGCCCGAAGAAAAAAATAAAGTAAGAAGGCAAACAAATACGCCCTAGGCATCAACAGCCTAAGGCGTATTTTTATTTATTCTGCATATAATAATTAATAAAGGTCTGCGCAACCTGCGACAGCTCTCTGCCCTTAACTATAGACAGTGTCATCTCCAGAAACAAGCGCTCATCCTTGATTTCCTTGCGGACCAGATTCGCTGGAAACAATTCTACAGCTGGTGCCGGTACAATTGCCACACCGGTATTTTTTTCTGCCCAGGCTATAGCCGAAAGCTTAGTAGTATTAATACTCATAACCTGCGGGAAAATGTGTGAATCCGAGCACACAGAAAAAAACAGCTCAGAACAGCCACGCGAAAGACATAACGGAATGTCCTCCAAATCATCCAGCAAGATATTAGGCTTATCATTTTTCAGATACGGGCTATCCTTATGAAAAAGCGCAACCAGACGCTCTTTACGGCTGAACAGCGTTTCAAAGCGTTTAGACTGCTTTAGGGGTGCATTGGCAATGCCTATTTCTGTTTTCCCCTCCAAAAGCTGCTGGGTTTGTTCGTCAATCGGCACCTCATACAGCTCATAATTAATATGCGGAAACTCTCTGTAAAAATCACTCAAAAAGTTTTTAATAAAGTTTATTGACATCGAAGGTGACAGACTGATGCGCAGCGTACCGCTAAAGCCTGCCTGACAGTCAACTATCTCCTTCAGAGCGCTGTTTTCTGCCGAGCAGATATACTTAGCCTTGTTATATAAAATACAGCCTGCATCCGTAAGCTCAATGCTGTGACCGCCACGGCGCACATGCAGCATGCTGCGTACCAAAACGCTTCTGCAGCACCTTAAGCTGATTACTCAGCGCCGGCTGGGCAATCGCTATCTGCTTAGCTGCGGCAGAAATACTGCCGGCTTCAACTATGGCAATAAAATTGCGGTAATATTCTATGTCCATATAGGGTTCTCCTTTACTTCTCTCTGCCTTTATTATAATATACAGCAATATTTCTGAGTACTTTTTTAGTTTTTAAAATTAAATTTTTCATAAAACCAATGATAGCATATGCAAAACGCATATAACTCCAATAGATTATTTTTATAAGTGATTAGGAATAAAAGTATAAGTTTTTCGTTTTTTTCTAAAAACAGACAACTATATATCATGAATTATCCTGTTCCCGCATCAAAAAACGAGTTAACGTATATGCATTTTTTATATGTAAAATGTATTTTCCGTATTTTACTTTATATGTTGATAGATTTAAACTGTAAGCAGATAAGGAAATTTCCAAAAAAGAAAAGAGGTTTTTGAAATGCTGGATGCAACACGTTTGCGCACCCCCTGCCTATTTGACAAAATAGTCAGCGCGGACGAAGCAGCCACACTGATTACCGACGGTATGAATGTCGGTGTCAGCGGCTTCACCCCCTCTGGCTATCCTAAGAAAACCACACTTGCTCTCGCTAAAGCCATCAAGGCCGGCAAAAAATGCCGTATCAATATTTGGAGCGGTGCTTCCGTCGGACCGGAAATCGAAGAAACACTTGCCGAAGTCGGCGGTATAAGCGGGCGCATGCCTTATTATGCAGCCTCCAACAAAACACTCAGCCGCCAGATCAACACCGGCAGCGTAACCTATATTGATCAGCATTTAAGCCACTTTGCCCAACAAATCGACTACGGCTTTTACGGCGATGTTGATGTTGCAATCGTTGAAGCCGCTGCTATTAATGCAGACGGCAGCATTGTTCTCGGTTCTGGTGTCGGCAACACGCCTATGCTTGTAAAGCATGCAAAAAAAATTATCGTTGAGGTCAACACATCTATCCCGCTGACGCTGGAGGGAATGCACGATATTTACATCTGCAGCAAACCACCTGAGCGCACCGAAATCCCTATTTATCATGTCGGCGACCGCATCGGTTCTCCTTATGTAAGCTGCGGACTTGACAGAATTACCTGCATCGTCGAATCAGACATTGTCGACCATGTACGCAATTTAAGCGCTCCTGATGACACAAGCAAAAAAATTGCCGCTAACCTGGTTGATTTTCTGGAGCACGAGCAGCGCCACGGCCGTCTGCCGCAGCAAATGCTGCCGTTGCAGTCCGGCGTAGGAAGCATAGCCAATGCTGTATTAATGGGTTTGGCAGAATCTAAATTTGAAAATCTTACTATGTACTCAGAGATTTTGCAAGATTCTGTTTTCAAAAGGCTGTCAAAACAAATGACGTTATTACGGCAGATTTAAGCGTTGCGGAACGTCAGATTGCCCGTGTAAATGAAATGAAGGCTCACCGTGACCAGCACGCAGTAGATGCTTCCCTGAAAGCTCTGAAGGAAGCTGCCAATGGTGAAGCTAACCTTATGCCTTATCTGATTGATGCTGTTAAAACCTATGCAACCTTAGGCGAAATCTGCGGCGTACTGCGCGAGGTTTTCGGAGAATACCAGCAGGGAGGTAATTTGTTTTAAGGCTAAGGCAGGTGTTTACGTTGCATTTGGCGAATACCATGGCAATAGTTAAAATTAAAGCAAAGGCAGGTATTTACAATGACAACTAAAGCATTAGCAAAATTTACCGCAGAATTGTGCTACGAAAAGCTTTCTGCTCACAGTATCGAAATGGCTAAAAAATGTCTGCTGGACTGGCTGGGAATTGCTATCCGCGGTTCGCAGGAAAAACCGGTACGCATCATCCATGATGTTATTCTTCAGGGCGATGCACCTAAGGCGAATATCTTCGGCAGTATCCCTGCAAAAAAGGCTAGCGCCCTGAACGCTGCCTTTATCAACAGCGCTGCTTCCCACAGTCTGGACTTCGATGATTTGCATAACCCTTCGATTATCCACCCGGCCTGCGTCGTTGTTTCACCCGCGCTGGCTGTCTGCGAAGCGGAGCACAAAAGCGGCAAGCAGCTTATTGCCGCTATATGCGCAGGCTACGAGGCCAGCGGCCGCGTAGGCGAAGCTGTAATCCCAGAATCCTACTTCTTCTGGCATACCACCGGTACTGCAGGCACCATCGCCGCCGGTGCTGCTGCCGCCAACGCCCTCGGTCTTGACGCACAGCAGACACTGATGTGCTACGGCAGCGCCGGTACACAGGCAGCAGGCCTGTGGGAGTTTTTAAAAGAGGGTGCCATGAGCAAGCCGCTGCACACAGGCAAGGCTTCCTACAGCGGTGTTCTCAGCGCTTATCTGTCGCAAAAGGGCTTTACTGCCGCCAGCGAAATTTTAGAAGGCGAAAAGGGCTTCTGCCGTGCCATGGTCAAAGAACCGCATCTGGAAAAGCTTACCGAAAGCATGAGCACCGACAAGCTGAAAATCGACATCAACTCCTTCAAGCCCTACGCCTGCTGCAAGCATGCTCACGCCGCTCTTTACGCCATTCAGGAGCTGCGCAAGGCTCATTCTCTGCAGCCTGAGGACATCGCTAAAATTAAGCTTTACGTCAACGATATTACGAACTATCTGATCAATAATCCGCAGCCGCAAACTCCCTACGGCGGCAAATTCAGTATTCAATATTGCTCCGCTGCCATGCTGAAGTTCGGCGAAGTAGGCATTGCGCAGTTCAGTGAGGAATGTATCCATAACAAAGAGCTTACGGATTTAATGCAGCGCATCGAGGTTATCCGCGATGAGGCTATGGAACAGCTTCATGCGGCAGATGCTTCCAAATTGGCTTCCAGAGTAGAAATCCAGCTGCAAAACGGACAAACACTGACAATGCAGGTTGATTATCCTAAGGGAGATCCGGAAAATCCTCTGACCTGGGAGGAGCTCTGTGCTAAATTTATGAGCCTTGCCGTACCTGTCTACGGTGAAGCTAAAGCATTACGTTTACAAAATTGGGTAGCAAGCCTTGAGCAATGCAGTGACGTTGCCCAAGCTTTGGACGCCTGTCTAAAGGAGGAATGATTTATGCAACCGGAAGAAATTATCCGAAGCGTAAAAGATATCTACACGCATAACGCTTTTATGCAGCACTGCGGCATAAAGGTTCACAGCATCAGCTGCGGCAAAGCTGCAGTAGGCCTGCGCATCGACCCTGCCATCCACACAAACCTCAACGGCAAGCTGCACGGAGGCTTGCTTACAACACTGGTGGATAATGCCACCGGCATCGCCTGCGCCGCTATGGGCAAGCGCGTGGTTACGGTATCGATGACCGTAGATTTCATCAAGGGCGCTCCTTCCGGTGCAATGGTAGAGGCACAGGCTGAGGTTGTTTCGCATAATGACCGTTTGATTACTATGCAGATTCATGTATATGATACTGATGCAGATACACTGCTGGCCACCGGCAGCTGCTGTATGCTGACGATTGCCGACTTCCCCGGAATTCCGGAAAAGTGGTAGATGTCAGCTCCGCAGGTAATCTATAAAACATATACCATAACAGCTTAACTGCTTTCGTTACAATGTAAAAAGGCGTTCTCCCCTGCGGGAGAACGCCTTTACTGTAAGAAAAAATCTTTGTCAAATTCATTCCGCCTTAATTGCTTCAACCTGCTCAATGGAAAGTGAAGTAGCCTTAGCAATATCCCCTACAGATAATCCCATGCTTAAAAGACGCTTTGCAGTTGCAGTCTTTTCTTTTGCCTTGCCTTCGGCGAGACCTTCAGCTTTACCTTCAGCCTTAGCTTCCCGTCTTTCGTCTAACAAACGTGCTTCCAAAAGCATAAATTCTCGCCTCACTTTCGAATCAAGCTTGTTCAGCCTTAATCGCTTCAACCTGCTCAACGGAAAGTGAAGTAGCCTTAGCAATATCCTCTACAGATAATCCCATACTTAAAAGGCGCTTTGCAGTTGCAGTCTTTTCTTTTGCCTTGCCTTCGGCGAGACCTTCAGCCTTAGCTTCTCGTCTTTCGTCTAACAAACGTGCTTCCAAAAGCATAAATTCTCGCCTCACTTTCGAATCAAGCTTAAGATAGCTGATTTCATCATCAATTTGTCTTGTGAAATCGCTATTTATAACGTGGTTATTAACATAATCATAAAAACTTTTGATGTCCTTGGAAATACTGCCATGCGTACCTTTGGTATTCAAAATCATAGTAGTTGCTTCATCGGGAAGCTCCAGCTCCAAATCCTCCAGACAACGCTTTTTAAAGGTGTAAACATAATTTCCCTTGGCAAAAAAATCAAAAACACAGATAAAAATGATATAGGTTGGCGGCAACAGATCATATTCCTGGTTCTTCTGCAGCAAGTCAATATCCATCAATGCCTGATAGTAGCGTGTGCGCTTGGGCAGCACGTAGTTTTTGGTATCAGGATTTTTGGTGTTCTTGACCTGCATTTCCAGATTGTAATGCGTATTCTTGTCATCTGCCACAATGATGTCTAGACGGATACCACGGCTGACGAATTCAGGCTCAAGGGATTTTTCTGCCTCCAAGTAGTTGATATCAACAATTTTGATCTGCAGTAATTCCTCTAACAGGTGAATACAGATACGCTTGCGCGACATAACCTTTTTGAAGATGAAATCACTTTGAATAGTCAGGTTTTCGAATTTTGTTGCTAAGTTTTGCATATGTTTCCTCCTTTGATTATAGCATAAAGTCAGGCAAAAATATATAAGCCGGCGATTGCAACTGACGTAAAAGAAAAGGCGCCTGCCGAAAGCTCGACAAGCGCCACTGATCCGCATGACCAGGCATAAGCTCCGCAAGAATGCGGCTACCTATGCAACTAAGGTAATTATATCACAGATGTATTATAAAAAACAATAGTTCATAAAAAGAAAAATGCCGTTGCAATTATTGATATATTCCCTGCGACAAAAGGCGTTCTCCCCTGCGGGAGAACGCCTTTACTGTTTATTGAGCTTTATTCACTTGTCACTGCCGACAATTTATTTTGCCAGCTTGTTGCCGTAATGGTCGCGCTCGCCTTTAGTATCGTTTACGCGTACACGTTCGATCTTATCGCGATCGCCGTCTTCACCGCTGATGCGGTCTACACGGATGCGGCCCAATTCAGGCTCAAATTCTTTGATGATCTTTTCTTCCAGAGCTGCGCCTTTTTCGATTGCACGATAGAGCATTGCAGCAAATTCATAACGAGTCATCAGACGGTCACCGCCGAAGTTGCCGTCAGGATAGCCTTCGATGTAGCCGTTGCCTGCCAGCTTAGCGATGTATTCATATGCCCAGTGGTTAGCCGGAACATCCGGGAAGAGCTTGGTCTTGGTTTCATCCAACATACCGAATGCTTTTTCCATCTTAGCCATCTTAGCGCCCATTACTGCCAACTGACCGCGGAGGTCGATAACCTCACGAGCCAGAGCGGTACGGCTATTGCTTACATGGTTGGTGCGGTCCAGAGCAAAGGATACGCCTGCGTTAACCATGTTTTCGCCGTTGCCTACGGTACCTGCAACACTGAACATTACCTTTTCGTCAGGACGATAGTATGCGCCGATTGCTGCAGCGTTTTCACCGCCGTAGTTGCCATAGCCTGCGGAGAAGGTCAGTTTGTCGTCCGGATCAAAGTCCATCGGATGCAGTGCTGCCAGAGCTGCTGCGCCTGCGCCAACCTTGTTCACACGGTTGCCCAGTTGGTTAATGCGGTTGCTGTTGCTGATAACTTGGTTTTCAACATTAGTAATATGGGTATTAGTATCATAAAGTTGGCTACCATTTACTGCGTCAGTAGATGTATTGCTGATATCACCCTTAGCCACGCCGCTGATTTTGCCATCCTTATCGACAGTAACCTTGTCATTAACCTTAACATTAGTACCATCAAGAGTGATAGAAGAATTGCCATTGGAAAGCTTATTGCCAGTAACATCAATATCTGCCAATTTGCCACCATTAGCAGCATTTATACGGTTTGCAGTTGTAATATCACCAGTAGCTGTAATAGTACCATTAGTACCACTGATACTTACATTGTTACCATTCTCATCACCCAACGTAATATCCTTATTCAGGTTAACCTTGTAGTTCTTTTGACCATCAACTACGGTTTCCTCAACATTGATGTTAGTGCCATTTTTTTCTAATGTAGTATGCTTACCAGCAAGTGCTTCAACATTATCTACACGAGTGTTGATGTTATTAATATCTGTTTTGATGGTAGTAATATCGGTTTTAATGGTAGTAATATCGGTTTTAATGGTAGTGACATCGGTTTCAATTTGCGTTACTTTATTTTCGACATTCGTAACACGATTAGCAACATCACCAAGTTCAGCCTTAGATGCGACATCTTTAATTACAACATCATAGCCATTTTTGTTTTGGTCTTCTACACGCAGGCTAATATCACCATTAGCATCAGGTTTATAGTAACCATCAGCAGATGCCGGATTGCCCACCAAATGTTTATCAGATGTCTGCAGCTCAGTCTTGACTGCATGCAGTTGGCTGCCGTTGATAGCATCGGTAGAGGTGCTGCTTACTTCGCCTGCTGCTACGCCGCTGATCTTGCCGTCTGCAGCAATAGTCACCTGACCCAGCTTAGCGCCTGTGGTGGTGATTTGGCTGTAGTTGCCGCTTGCATCGCCTAAGTACAGCTCGCCGTCACGCAGTGCGGAATTACCGGTATATACGCCGTTTTTCAGTACTACGTTGCCGATTTCACCTGCAGTTGCGATTACTTTGCCGTCTTTATCTACGGAGAAGTTGTTGTTTGCTGCGTAGAATGCGCCGGTGCTGTTTACAAGGAACGGCATAATTCCGTTTTCTGCCATAGTACCTACGGACAGGTTGTATTTTGCGTTCAGTGCGTTGGTCTGGATGGAGTTTACATCAATGTTTTTGTTCAGCTCAACCTGAACCTTAGTGCCGTCATGGCTTACGCTGATGTTCTTGTCACCGCTGAAGTCAACAGTTGCATCAGGTGCAACTTTAGATGCTTCGCCACCGTTAGTGGAAAGATTCCAACCCTTGTTGGCAGTTTCTTTTACAGCGTTCAACTGGCTTAAGTTTACTGCGTCGGTATCTTCAGTGCCTGCTGCTACGCCGCTGATCTTGCCGTCTGCAGCAATAGTCACCTGACCCAGCTTAGCGCCTGTGGTGGTGATTTGGCTGTAGTTGCCGCTTGCATCGCCTAAGTACAGCTCGCCGTCACGCAGTGCGGAATTACCGGTATATACGCCGTTTTTCAGTACTACGTTGCCGATTTCACCTGCAGTTGCGATTACTTTGCCGTCTTTATCTACGGAGAAGTTGTTGTTTGCTGCGTAGAATGCGCCGGTGCTGTTTACAAGGAACGGCATAATTCCGTTTTCTGCCATAGTACCTACGGACAGGTTGTATTTTGCGTTCAGTGCGTTGGTCTGGATGGAGTTTACATCAATGTTTTTGTTCAGCTCAACCTGAACCTTAGTGCCGTCATGGCTTACGCTGATGTTCTTGTCACCGCTGAAGTCAACATAATCGCCGGGTTTTACGTTGGTTGCTTCGGTTCCAAAACCGTTGGTAGCCAGGTTCCAGCCTGCATTAGCAGTGTCGCTTACTTTTTGCAGTTGGCTTACGTTTACTGCGTCGGTATCTTCAGTGCCTGCTGCTACATTGATAATCTGACGGTTAGCGCCAGTGCTGCCTACGGATACTGCATTAGCTCTGTCAGCTACACTGCCGGCACCCAGAGCAACTCCGCCTTCACCGGTAACTTTGGCATTATGACCGAGAACAACAGCGTTATTAACAGTTGTTTCGGTTAATTGATCAGCAGAGCCGAAAATAACGTTATCCTTACCGCTTACCTTGTGATTATCACCGATAACCTTGTTGCCGTCTGCGGTAACTTCATTTTTAATACCAATTACGGTAACATCAGATGCTTCGGTAACAGTGTTTTGATAACCGTTTACAAAGTCATACTTGGCAGCCTTAGCTTCAGTACCGGTTACTTTGTTCTGTACGCCGGTAAGCTCGGAATAGGTAGTGTAATCAGCCTTGTTACCGCCGCCGATTGCCATTACAGAACCGCCTGCATATTGGTTGGACTGCATAGCTTCAATAGCGTCCTTTTGAGCGTCGGAAACAGACATTGAATTCCATTTTTTAAAGTCAACACCGGTTACAGCCTCAATAGAGTTAGTAATTTCGTTGCCGGTACCCCAGATTAACGCAGCATTAGCATTTTGCGTTCTGTTGGCAAAGCCAAGCACGCTGCTGGCAATACCACTATATCCACGTGTTGCCCAATCATTGCTTGTTGCAGATTCGATGCTGTTCATAGAACCATAAATGGTAGCACCTGTATTTTGAGCACCATAATAAACAGTATTTGTATTACCACTGCCATTAAACTGAGAAGATGCAATAGAAAACGCACCTGTTACAGTAGCTAAAGTACCGGCATTGTAAGTGTTAGAACCAATCGTAGTAGAAAAAACAGCCGGTTGGATATTCATATAATTAGTTTTTGATGTTATTTCTGTATCACCAATTTTACCATTATAGGTATGGTCACCCAGAATAGTGGAGCCTGTACGTGCTACAGAATTTTTACCGATAGCAATAGAACCGGCCACTTTAGAACCGTCTACTACTTTATAATAATCTTTACGCCATGTAGAATGATCTAAAACAATACCGCCCTGACCAAAGTCCATATAATACTCATGCGTACCAATATAGATATCCTGGCCTTCGTTATAGCCACCATTCCAAGCATAAGCTTTTTGGCCAATAGCAATATCACCGGTAATCGGCTTATCGCCATAAACATTATTATAGTTATAAGTATTAGTGCTAGCACCACTACCAATAGCTATATTTTTATCATCCGGTGCCGGATTATCAGCCATCGCCGGAGCCATGCTTGCGCAGGTCATTACACCTGTTGCAATCAGCATTGCCAACAGCTTTTTGGTAGAGCAGCTTTTAGTTCCATGGCTTTTTGCCATTTCGGAAACAACGACATATGCGTTGCGCGCTTCACTCCAAATTACTTTGAATACTTTGTTCATAAAAAACACCTCACACATAAATATTATTATTTATATACTGTACGTAACACCTGTCACGTGTGGAAACAAGTTAAACAGCTGTTTCAGTAATTGTCCTGCGATAGTATTGCCCCGCTTTCAAGCATCTGCTATCCTGCAATAGCACTAAGCAGCCTGCATCAATAACAATAGTTGTAAGCACAGCTTTCGGCTATTTCTTTAATTAAGCGAACAATTATGATCAATTTTTATTGGAGCACTTTCATATTTTCTGCGCAAGGGGCGAATATGTACTAATAGTTTAACTCGCTTATTTTTTCAAAAGCACAATAAGACCGTCGTAAACTGCATCCGGGCTAAGGTTTACCTGCTTTTTACAGGCATTTTTTCATAATTTTATCAAAAAAGTTTTTCTTCGCTTCTAAAATCAGCTTTACCGGATGATTACTCAATCTTATAAATATTTCTGCAAGAGATTTTTGCAACATGTTGCACTTTTCTCTTCTAAACTTGCCTCGCAGCGCCAAAAACGCAAAAGCCCCCGAAGCAGGCAAGCCTGCTTCAGGGGCAATCAAACTGAAATGCCAAAACGAACTGCTTTATTTTTCCAAGCTATCACAATCCAGTAAAAAATCATATATGTTCACGGTAAGAATTCCGTATTCATCATAATAGGCCGGGACAATATCCTTGGTAATAATAATTTTTTTGAAGGTATCATCAATATTTTTCAAGGGGCGTACCTCCTGCGCACGTTTCATTTCATCCGGCAAGGAATATGCAGACTGTATATAGTACCTTACTGAGCCCATATTGCAGACAAAATCAACCTCCAGCTGTTTTCTTACTACATTACCGCTGTCATCTCTCACGGCAATAGGCACTACACCCACATCAACGCTGTACCCACGCATGCAAAGCTCATTGTAGATTATATTTTCCATAGAATGAGTTTGTTCAAACTGCCGGAAATTAATGCGCGCATTACGCAACCCCAGATCAGAAAAATAATATTTTTTCGGAGTATCAATATAGGCCTTGCCCTTTACATCATAGCGCGAAGCTGCTTCAATTAAAAAAGAATCTTCCAGGCAATCCAGATACTTTTTAATAGTCGTAGAAGTAATTTTGGATTTTTTTACACTTTTAAAGGTATTTTTCAGCTTTTCATAATTAGTTAAAGAGCCAATGGCCGAAGCCAGTATATTAAGTAAATCCTCCATTTCTCCCTTATTACGGATACGGTTGCGCTTATAAATATCACTCAAATAAATTTCACTCAACAAATTCTGCAAAGCGGCAGCCTTTTCGGCAGTCCCTTCACGCAGCACAACTACAGGAATTCCTCCGTAAAGCATATATTCCGCCAAGCCCATATACTTATCACCGGGATAAACACTCATAAATTCAGCAAAGCTAAGCGGATACATATGCATCTCATCGCCACGTCCGGCAAATTCCGTAATAATATCCTTGGAAAGAAATTTAGCATTGCTGCCGGTAACATATACATCCATATTCGCCTTGCGCAAATACCCGTTAAGCACAGCTTCGAAGCAATCCATTTCCTGTACCTCATCGAGCAGCAGATAATACATACCCTCATCAGCAATCCTGCTGTTAACATAAGCCATAAACTTTTCCGGATTTACGCCACGCTTTTCCTTTCCCATGGCAATAAGACTTTCACCTATCTTTTGCAAATCATCGGCGGAGTCGAAAGCAAAACGGATAATATGCGCATCATCTATACCGCATGATATAAGATGCTGATAAAATATGTTCAGCAGGTAGGATTTACCGCATCTGCGAATACCGGTAATAATTTTAATCAACCCGTTATGCTTGCGTTTTATCAGCTTGTCCAAATAAAAATCTCTGCGTATTTCCATTAGCTCACCTTCTTTAGAAGAGATTTTTGCAACATGTTGCACTTTTCTCTTCTATTATAGCCTTTTTTCTCCCCGCATTCAATCTCAGCGCCATTTTTAGAAGAGATTTTTGCAACATGTTGCATTTTTCTCTTCTAAAATTGCCTTTTTCATCCCAACATTCACCATCAATACTATTTCTGCAAGAGATTTTTGCAACATGTTGCATTTTTCTCTTCTAAACTTGCCTCGCAGCGCCAAACTCGCCGCCAAAAACGCAAAAGCCCCCGAAGCAGGCACGCCTGCTTCGAGGGGCAATCAGGTTAAATTTTATTTTGCTTTCGGTCCCAAGCCGTACTTCTTCAGATAACGGTACAGGGTTACACGGCTGACATCAAGCATTGTTGCCAGCTTACTGATATTGCCGCCGGCAGATTTCCAGGCTGCAATAAAGGCTTCCTTGTCATACTTCCAGGAGCGCTCCAAGGTTTTGTCACCGGGCAGCTTAATATTTTCTGCTTCGATGATGCTGCCGGGAGTGTGGAAGAAGGCCTGCTCGATAACACCCTGCAGCTGCTTAATGTTACCCGGCCAGCTGCAGGACAGCAGCAGGGAAACAGCCTCGGGAGAAAGGCGTTTTTGCGGCAGGTTGTGCTGTGCGGACATTTCCACCAGAATATGCGAAGCGATAACCTCGATATCCTTCACGCGCTCGCGCAGAGGCGGCACGCGCATGGTTGTATCCAGCACCAGCTCATACAGATTACGGGAGAAAAGTCCCTTGTCTGCCAAACGCTTAAGGTTGGAATCGCAGGCAGCGATTACGCGCACATCAAACATACGCGGCTTGCCGCCCTTTTCCGTTGCGGGCAGACCGTGCGTCAGCGCATCAGCCAGTTTGTCGCCCATTTCCAGCGGCAGCTTTTCTACCTCATCAAGGAACAGCGTACCGCCGATAGCAAGCTCCAGCTTGCCTGCGGACTGCTGTCCGTCCTCATTCGTACCGAAGAATTCGGCCTCCAGCTCTGCCATAGATGCGTTGTGGCATTTTACAGCAATCAACGGAGCGGCAGCGCGGGGGCTGGCCTGATGAATGCCGTGTGCCAAACGCTGCTTGCCGGTACCGGGCTCACCCTGCAGCAGGATGTTGTGGTCGGTGCGGGCAACGCGGCTTGCCTTATGCTGCAGCGCCAAAAATTCGCTGGTTTCGCCGACCATGCTGTACAGGCTGTAACGGCTGCTGTAACCGGTTGCATGGGCGATGGTTGTTTTCAAATCCTCGATGGACATAGACAGCACCAAAGCACTTTCTACCTCGCTGCCAACCTTAATCGGCATAACAGTGGTAATATCCTCAAAGGTTCTGTCCTGAGTAATCCAGGTAATTTCACGACGCTGTGTTGCTACGCCATGCAGCGCTTTTTTGATAGGAATATGCTCGTAGTTCAGGAACACGTCCTCCAGGCGCTCATGTCCGTCCAGACGCTTGCGGCCGTTTTCGTTGCAGTATTTCACACTGCCGTCCTTGCCCAGCCAGTAAACGGTTACCGGCAGCTGTTCCATCATAATGCGGTTAATGCTCCAGGCCTCCAGCATGTTCAGATGCTGCTCGATGGAATATTTCATCGTCATCAGCAGGCTCAAAAGCAAATCATAGGGCAAATCGTTCTGATCCAAGGAAAAGAAGGAAATAATATAGCGGATTTTGCCGTTTACGCAGATAGGCGCACTGCAGGCATCGCCGGAATGGCTGTCCTTAATCCACATTTCCGGACCGAACATCAAAAAGGGCACATTATGCTCGCGCGCAATGCTGATGCTGGAGGTACCAACATCCTCCTCCAGAACGCGCATACCCTGAATATCCTCGATAATGCGTTGGAAGAACGGCATAGCATAGTTTTTGATTACATAGCCGTTTTCATCAATCAGCAGCATGCTCAGGTTGTGGATATTGAAATGCTGCTTGCTTTGCTCATAAAGACCGTCAACGTATTTGACAATGAACTCATGCGTCTTTTGGTGCGCGATAATCTCCTCGCGGCTCAGCTTGTTGATTTTGGGCATGGTTTCGTGCGGCAGATGCATAGCACGGCAACGCTGCCAGCTGTCGGCAACCCACGGATGCACGTTAGGGTCAACAATGCCCTCTTCCATAAACTTTCTGTAATAAGAAGCAAGCTTATCCTTATTTCTTCTCTCGCGAATCATATTTTATACCCTCCCCCGCTGTCCGGCAGTCGGCTGCCGTCAGCAGAACTTTTATTTATAAACCTCGCCGTTCGTAATCAACACCCGGCGTGCTCCATAATAGCGTTGTTTCCAGTAATCGTCCTTCAGCGACGAAAGCATTACACCCTTGGACGAGGATGCGCTCCAAAATTGTCCGTCACCGGCATAAATTCCCACATGCGATGCGCCTGCGGCGTAGGTGGTAAAGAATACCAAATCGCCGGGACGCAGCTGCTTCTGCGTTACAAAAATCCCCTGTAACGCCTGCTCGTCTGCCAAGCGTGGCAGCTTGGCCTTGCAGTCCTTAAATACATGCTGCACATAGCCGGAGCAGTCAAAGCCCTTGGTCGTAGTTCCGCCGAACACATAAGGAACACCCTTGTATTTGGCGGCACGGCTGACGATTTCCTTGCCCTTAACCTTGGGGATGCCCTCCTTAGTAAAGGCCTCCCAGGTCAGCTTCTGATAAGTTGCATCATTCAGCTCGCCGTCTGCCTTCAGCTTGTGCTGCTTCTGGAAGCTCTTCAGCGCGCTGCTGGTAGCCTCCGTCATGCGTCCGCTGGGGCGTTCGTCACTGAAGCCCAGCACCTGCAGCTTTTGCTGTGCCACCTTCAGGCGCCAGTTGCTTTGCTGCACCTGCACCTTGGACTGCTGCTTTTCCTTAGTTTTTTTAGTCTTTTTCTTTGCAGTTTTCTTCGCCTTTTTCTCAGGCTTTGCCTGCTTGGGCGCCTTCACCTCGGCAGCAGGCTTGGCTGCGGTATCGGCTTTGACGGCAGCAG
>ERZ791617.501-NODE-501-length-24786-cov-4.69221_pt1 | contig 24786 bp, 23 predicted proteins | sample MGYA00510272_ERZ791617 | MGnify/ENA primary metagenome ERZ791617 (study PRJEB30046, sample SAMN00715200) | human gut metagenome | study: EMG produced TPA metagenomics assembly of the A metagenome-wide association study of gut microbiota in type 2...
TAAAGTGGGAATAAGCTGAATATCCCTATATTATTAAGGATGCCTTCTGTAAGTCCCTGAAAGAAGATTGAGACTGGTATATCACCCTGCTTGCCTACGAACTTGGCATCCGGAACACTGATACATACGGTATGTGTGCCTGCCTTCACCTCTCCAAGGTCTATTATACGGTTGTCTATAACATCCCCCGGACACCAGTTGCTGAACGACTGCCATGTTTCATCCGACCTTTTGAAATAGCCGTATATTCCATTCGGACAAGTGTTGTATTTACGGAAAGGCTCACAGGAGTTTCTTCCCGGCTTATAGACCATAACAGGCTCTTCGCCGCCATCATAATAAATATAATGCCAACGGCGGTTGTACTCCTCGCCGCCTTCATTCGCTCCATGATTGGATGTAACCACCACAAGCTGACCGTCAGCCACATCCTTCGGCACGGTAAAAGTATATGTCTTTATGGTCTTGCCGATTTCATCGGTAGCCCGTTCGTCATAGTTGTTGAGGTTATGGGCAATGTATTCCGGATTCTTTATAACGATAGGCACAAGCACATCCTTGTCTGTCATCACGCCTCTGTTTTCGTTTATCGTAGAGAACTTCAATGTTCCGAGGAACACGTCGCTTCTGTCAGCGCAACCCTTTATCTGCTGATTTGCAGCATAAGGCACACCGAAGATTTCCAACTCCACCCAGATATCATACAGAGCCCTCAACTCACTGTCGCGGAAGATATAGCTCAGATAAGGCACCTTGTATTCATACGGCACCGTGTCCGGCTTCTTGTTCTTGTTCATAAACGGAGTTATAAAGCGTCCTATCTCTATACGCTGCACTTCGTCTGGCTTATACGTCTCCTGTCCTTTCGGCACGAAAGCAATGTTCACATTGCCTATCCTGTCATAATTGTCGCAGCAAGCCTGCACCCTGACATGCATCTCCAGGCTGTCGCCGATCTGCGCAAGCTGCTCATCGGTAAGCTTTATGGCATACAGAGATGTCCGATGACGAAGGATGCCGTCAAGTGTCGGATCCTCCGGATTTTTCTCTACCAGATAACCGTCGTAGAAACGCACAGCATCAAAAACCGTTACAGTGTCTCGTCCATTTGTCTGAGCTTTAAGACCCGTACACACTGTCACCATGAATACAACCACCGCAAAGATGCGGTCAAAAGTAAAATTTCTCATGTTGTTCTCCTAAAAAACGTGTTTGTTTTGTAAATATAAAATATATCAAATCATTCATGGTTCCCTTTTGCGAAGGAACCTTATATTATTACAGAAGGCAAAAATACGACATTATTTTCACTTTCATACATATCTGACACAAAAAAAATATGTAATTCTGACAAGATGTCACACTTTTTGGCAGTTCTTTCCTCTTGGCATACGCTTTGTTATAAGGTTGGCAGATTGCGAAAGCAGTCTGAAAGAATTAATTTACATTGACAATAAAAAAAAATAAAAAGATACAATTATGGGAAAGATTATTGGAATCGACTTAGGAACAACTAACAGTTGTGTTGCAGTGTTTGAAGGTAACGAGCCTGTAGTAATCGCTAACAGCGAAGGTAAACGCACCACTCCATCAGTGGTAGGTTTCGTAAAAGACGGCGAGCGCAAGGTCGGCGACCCTGCAAAGCGTCAGGCAATCACAAACCCAAAGAACACAGTATACTCTATCAAGCGTTTCATGGGTGAGACATACGCACAGTGCGAGAAAGAGACCTCACGTGTGCCGTTCACCGTTGTTAACGAAGGTGGCTATCCGCGTGTAGACATCGAAGGACGTAAATATACTCCACAGGAAATCTCTGCAATGGTGCTGCAGAAGATGAAGAAGACAGCAGAGGACTACCTCGGACAGGAAGTTACAGACGCTGTCATCACCGTACCGGCATACTTCTCTGACTCTCAGCGTCAGGCTACAAAGGAGGCTGGACAGATTGCAGGTCTTAACGTTCGCCGTATCGTGAACGAGCCTACAGCAGCTGCTCTTGCTTATGGTGTAGACAAGGCTAACAAGGACATGAAGATTGCAGTATTCGACCTTGGTGGTGGTACTTTCGATATCTCTATCCTTGAGTTCGGTGGCGGTGTGTTTGAGGTGCTCTCTACCAATGGTGATACTCACCTTGGTGGTGACGACTTCGACCAGGTTATCATCGACTGGCTTATCAACGGCTTCAAGGCTGACGAGGGCATCGACCTTTCTAAAGACCCTATGGCTATGCAGCGCTTGAAAGAGGCTGCAGAAAAGGCAAAGATCGAGTTGTCAAGCTCTTCTTCTACCGAAATCAACCTGCCTTACATCACAGCAGAGGGTGGCGTACCAAAGCACTTGGTAAAGACTCTCACACGTTCACAGTTTGAGCAGTTGGCACACAACCTGATTCAGGCTTGTCTCGTACCGTGCCAGAACGCTATCCGCGATGCTAAGCTCCAGACTTCAGATATCGACGAGGTTATCTTGGTTGGTGGTTCAAGCCGTATTCCTGCCGTTCAGACTTTGGTTAAGAACTACTTCGGCAAGGAGCCTTCAAAGGGTGTAAACCCGGACGAGGTGGTAGCCGTAGGTGCTGCTATTCAGGGTGCTATCCTGAACAAGGAAGAGGGTGTAGGCGACATCGTATTGCTCGACGTTACTCCATTGACTCTCGGTATCGAGACTATGGGTGGCGTAATGACAAAGCTTATCGATGCCAACACCACTATCCCTTGCAAGAAGAGCGAGGTGTTCTCTACAGCTGCCGACAACCAGACTGAGGTTACCATCCATGTTCTGCAGGGTGAGCGCCCGATGGCAGCTCAGAACAAGAGCATCGGTCAGTTCAACCTGACAGGTATCGCTCCTGCACGTCGTGGTGTTCCACAGATTGAGGTTACATTCGATATCGATGCGAACGGTATCTTGAACGTTTCTGCAAAGGACAAGGCCACAGGCAAGGAGCAGAGCATCCGTATCGAGGCTTCTTCTGGCTTGAGCGAGGATGAGATCAATCGTATGAAGGCTGAGGCAGAGGCTAACGCTGCTGCCGACAAGGCTGAGCGCGAGAAAATTGATAAGATGAACCAGGCTGACTCTATGATTTTCACCACCGAGAACTTCCTGAAGGACAACGGTGACAAGATTCCTGCAGACAAGAAGCCAGGCATCGAGCAGGCTCTCCAGCAGTTGAAGGATGCCCACAAGAGTGGCGATGTTGCAGCCATCGACTCTGCCATCAACAACCTCAACACCGTTATGCAGGCTGCTTCCCAGCAGATGTATCAGGGCGCGCAGGGTGCTCAGCCAGGTGCTGACGCCGGTGCCGGTTTCAACGGCCAGCAGGCAGGCGGTGCCCAGAACAACGCAGGCGCACAGAACAATGGTGCTGACGATGTTCAGGACGCTGACTTCGAGGAGGTCAAGTAATGCCGAAAGGTAAACACATAATAAACAATAAGCAAAAGCGTGCAGCTCATTGGGCTGCACGCTTTCTGCGTTTATGGGGTTCTGGTTCTTAGTAAGCATCCCATGCAGGCCGTATTGAAAAGCCTCCAATAAAGTCCGTGGATGAGAGGCATGGCTGCTAGCCAAAATATCCTGCTACAACGGAACAGATAAAAAGGTAGGTCACGTACACCCCTAAGTTCAGATCTGAATCCTTTCATCTTGGAGTTGAGTGATTCTGCAACATTAGTAGCACGATTGACAAAGTAGTTTAGCACTTCATCTTCCTTGGATTTGAGTGTCTTCATGGCAGAAATCATCTCTACTATTCTGCTAGCAGACACTTCCTTATACCATTCTATTTTCTCCTTGTCGTTTCTTTCGTAAACTTCTTATTTCTGAAAATAGTACGGAGTTTGCATACCAAAGAGTATGCCTCTTTCAGTTTAGGTGCAAATTCAAATACCATATTGGCTCTGTTCTTTTGGCTTTCGCTCCATTTTTCACCGCTTTGGGGAAGAGCCCTCTTTACACGAGTAAAGAGTTCCACCTTGGTGTCACCATTGGACAATTCGGTAGACACATATTTCTCGTTGGCACGCTTTCTTGGCCTTCCACGTTTCTCGTCCCGTTTCTTGGGATGGGACTTGCTATATCTGGCTCTTGCTGCTTTGCGCTCTCTCTTTTTCTGGTTGAATTCCTTCTTCTCCTTGTTCTGCTCGGCAATGGCCTTGCGCTTGAATCTCATGCGTATGCAGTCAAGGCATCGCACTGGTTCTTCATGATATGAAAGCAGTCTATGATAATCGATGCATTGGGAAAAACTTGCGTAACAATGGAATACATGGAGTCGGAATAGTCCATCGTTACCTCCTTGACAGCCAATCGCTTATCTTCAGGTATCTTCTTCAATATGGAAACCGCTTCCGAGGCTTTTGTTCCCCGTACAGCAGCGACAAGGGTACCCTTCTTGCCATGGCCGTCCTTGTTGGAAAGGAAAGTGAACAGATCCCTTGCATGCATACTCTCGTCTATACTCATATGCTCACCTATGTTCTCTTCCAATAGTATCCAGTTGTCCGCATATTCAAGCTAAGCTGGTTCTACTCACGGAAACCGCTCAAGTGTTCCTTGTAATTCTTTTCCAGTGTCTCACCGTTTATTTTGTAGTACCGCTCCAGAGAGCGGGCCGGTATAGGAAGGTATCCAAATATTTTTTTTAAGACATCAGCGAACTCCTTTGAGTAGCTGGTGCCTACTGCTGTGAGACTCTCGTGCGGAAGTATCACGTTCTTTCCATTCTCGTCAAGCCATCTGCGTCTGCGGACGTGAAGCACTACCTTACGGTCACGGATGGGGAAGTCATTGATGCAATGCGCTTCAGTGAAGCCAATGGGACGGAGGGCATGCCATTCCTTTGAACGAAGGTCACGCTCATCAAGATGAATATGGATGATGCGACGTTCCAAACCTGTTTCCTCTATTATGCCAGTATGTTCTTCTGTAACTTTGCTGACTTCAAACGCTTCATTCAAACGCTTCAAGGATACCCGCAGGAAGTATGATGCCCAATAGGGCTTCGTATGCCAATGCTGTATTACTTTTCTTTGCCATGATGCAAAAGTACAAAAAACTTTTTATCTGTTCCGTTGTAGCAGGATATTTTGGCTAACAGCCATGCCTCTCATCCACGGACAATATCGGTAGAGCCGAATTATTTTGTTTTTCTCCCTCATGATTAGTGATTGTCTTTTTTCTTGGAATTTGAATGATAAAGGCTATCAGTGATAACACCTCTAAATATATCTTCATTAAGAAATTCTAAAGTACGATTTAGTTCAACAACATTATTGGTCGGTAACACTAATTCATTGTTCCCATTAATTTGTGCATTGGTTCCATATTTCTTTAAAAGACTTGTTTTTGTTCGAAATGCCTTTCGCATAAAAGTAGTAATGTTGTTTGTGCTAGATAATAATTTTATGAGTCGACGAGTTTTTATGTTTGCAATATGTTTTATGTTCTCTGCACTTACATCTATACCTTTTATTTCGCCAAATAATTCAATTTCTGTATTTGTGGCTTCTGTAACGAAATCTATTAGCGAAAATATTTGATTTGCTATTGTATAACTTTGAAAGTACAATTTTCCATTTTCATATATTGCATGAATTTTATCTTCTACGATAAAGGCAGAAGTATTCATTTTAGCAAAGATGTTTCCATGCTCATAATGTAGGACCATTTTACGTTGTAGCACATTCTTTTTATTAAAAACTTGAAAGTAAAACTTTCCCTCATCATAATAAAAGATACTTCTGGCTGTATCTTCATCAATATTATATTCGGGTATATCAGCTTGGTTGTCTGGGATGCGAGCAAAATCTTCCGGTAATTCATAATTGACATACGTGATATTTTCTCCACGCCGACTTATGATATCACCGTCAAATATATCCTCTTCTATACCTTCAGGCTTTAATATTGCTCCTCCTTTTATGAATATGTTTTTAATTTCAGGTGTAATATCTTCCTTGAGAGGAATATACTTTACCGTATAGTCGTGCATCAATGCGTAGAATTGGCTCATATTACTTTTCATTAATTATTAAACCCATATAATCGGTCACCTCAATAAACTTTTTAATTTGATTCTTATTCCTGATACATCTTTTAGAAATGAGAATATAGGTGTTTTCTTCGGTATATACTTCATAATAACGGTATCCCCATATTGAACAAAGTAAATTATAGTTAGTGTTATTGTAACTTGCAACTGCGATAAAACAACATTGAAGTATTACACATACAAATAACACCGTAAAATTAAGGCTGTCTGCAAATATTGTCAACCAAGGGATTATAGATGACATTACCTGATCAGCGCTATTTTGAGATAGATTTGAATAAGATTGTACTTTTATCGTTTTTCCTTCTTTGCGTTTCTTTTCCTTTTGGCATAGAAATATTTTAATGCCGATAAAGCATATTAGCATAAATACAAAGCTGATATTTATGCTATACCATTCAAAACTATTAGGTATCTTAGCGTTTGTTAGCATATCATTCCACACTAGGAAATAGTTCTCACTATCTTTTATTACTCCTATTAAACCAAGTGACAAAAAAGTTGGAGTAGTCACAGTGGTAGTTAGTAAAAACTTAGAAATAAAGCTAGTCATTATGTTTACTGGTTACTTGAAAGTTGAAAATAATTTGCTTATTTCTTCTTCGGTTTCAAATATAGGTGTTGCTCCATATTCTCCATTAAGATAACTGTTTTGTAACATTTTATCAAAGCGTACATTGTATAAATTATCCATTCTTCCAAATGAACTAATTCCATTACTACTTTTCTTCATCAGCCAGATTTCGTCTTTTCTGAACACTTTCTGATTCATTAAAGAGCTCTCATGCGTGGTAAAAATTAACTGACTAGAAACATCTTTTGAATACTTGTAAAACAAAGTAATTATTTGTTGAATAAGTGCAGGATGTAGACTACGTTCCATTTCATCAACAACAAAGACTTTTCCACCTTGAATCAAATCTAAAATAAGTGGAATGTAATCAAATAAACGTTTTGTACCATCGCTCTCATCGCCTAGAGAGAAAAGTTCCACATCTATATCATCTATCTTTTTATGAACTGTCATCAATTTTTTAGCCTTTATCTCACCATCAATCAGGTTGATTAAATACAAATTATCATCAAAGCGTAGGGTTCCAAATGCTTCGTCTGTATTGGATTTTGATAAATCTGTTTTAATTGCACGTTGCAAGTCTTGTGGAATTCCAAGTTTTTCAAATTGTACTTCGATTAATTTTACTCCATCAACGCCTGTATTGAAGTATCTTAAAAGTGCTCCAAAGCCACGTTTTAATTCGTTGTCATCAGCCGCTTTAAGTAGTACACCCTGTTTATACGGTGTGTCTGGGAATATTATTTTTAGAGAATTTACAAACCAATTAATAACAGAGTCCAAATCTTTAATATTTGACACATTCTCATGAATATTACGACTCATAACTTCATGAAGAAACAATTGTCTTTGTGGCGTTGCTTTTGCTAGAAAAGACAAGAATTGTGATTCCTCTTCTTTTGGATTGAGTTTAAGTAAGTATGAAATATCAAATTCTGATTTTTCTGTTTCTCTTTGAAAAATAATACAATCGTTGCTTTTATTTATTTGTTTAAGCCATTCAGAACTTATTTGTTCTGCGTTGTAGCTAAAACCATATTCATATTTTTTATTATCACAGAGTATTTGATAAATAATAGTCGTATCCTTTTTCTTATTCTCAGAACTTAACCGAAAGGGATAGAAATCTATTAAGTCATCTGTCCTTGTTTCTCTTAAAACAAGTTTTTTCCCTAGCTCAATGGCTTTGACGAAGTTACTCTTTCCGCCTGCGTTCGCTCCAAACATTGCAGCAGACTTTAACACCCACTGTCCTTTAATGGACTCTGTTTTATGTTCTTTTTTTAACGTGCCTTTACTAGGTTGAAGAGAGAAGATTTCCCTGTTTTTAAAAGAGAGGAAATTCTCAACTATAAATTGCTGTAGCATACATTATCTTATTAGTTATGTAATAAAACCCGTTGCAAATATAGAGAAGTTTTCTCAATACAGCAAGTTTTTACGGATTTATTCTCTGTAATTCAAATCCAAGATGTGATTTTTTCACATTTATATTTGTTTGAAAGAAGAAAAGTTCATATCTTTGTGGAGTCAATTCGAAATTAAGACCCTGGCTAACGGACCAGAGAGTTGACTTTCTTTATTATGAGTGATTTTTACTATGTAAACAAAATTGCCCAACCTACGGGTGAACATGAAGTCCATGCATCAAGTTGCAGGTATTTGCCATCAGTAGAAAATCGAATCTTTTTGGGATATTTCGCAAATGGTAAGGAAGCTGTAAGAGAGGCAAAGAAACACTACAGTAATGTTGACGGATGTTTCTTTTGCTGTCCTGAAGCACATACAAGGTAAAACTTGATGAAATGAACAAAGAATGGCATACAACACCTAAGTGTACCGTAGCGGAAACGGTAGGTCACCGCATAGTATCAACTTCAAAATTCAGAATATGGCAAAAACTGTAGAAAAAGGCAGAAGTGCAGAAACTGGTAAATTTGTATCTATCGAATACGCACAAAAGCACCCGAGCACAACTGTAGTCGAAAAGGTCAAAGTAGGGCCAACAAAACGCAGAAAGTAATTATTTAGATTTATTTAGGATGTGCCTAGACGATGTGAATCGTCTAGGCTTTATTGTGTGTCGGGCATGACACTAACCTAACTGGTTCAAATCCAGTCGCAGGTATTTACCGCCAAGCGAAGCGAATGGCAAGTCGTTGACAGTAATGTCAAGGATGGAGGAAGCCAATAGTGAGACTATCGAGCCTACGAACAGAAACTTGGTATAAACCTGAGTTCGGGATAAGAAATATGCTTTAAAAGTTGGTAATCTCGATAAATTTTAGAGCCTTTAAGACTGTAAATCAGTTAGTTATAAATTAAAGAATACTAAGATTATGGAGATTACCAAAGACAAAATTACAGAGATTTTTTTATTATTGATGATTTTTGCAAAGAATATGATGCAGAAATAGAGAAAACGGCAATATCTGCCCCCAATGTACGCAAGCACAGAAAGCGCAAGTGGGCAATGAGTCGTTCTGAAATAATGTCTATCCTCATCTGTTCCCATTTCAACACATTCCGTAATTTCAAGCATTACTATCTGTTCTATGTGAAGAATCACTTGCACGACTTGTTCCCCAACCAGCTCTCCTATAATCGTTTCATTGAACTGAAATCCAGAGTGGCTGTCGAGATGATGCTGTTCATCCAGCTATTCTGTTTCGGCAGGTGTACCGGCATAAGCTTTATCGACAGCACTTGTGTCCCAGTCTGCCATAACAAGCGCATAAAAAGAAACAAGGTGTTCAAGGGATATGCTGAGATTGGCAAGAGTACTATGGGGTGGTATTTGGGCTTCAAACTTCATCTGATATGCAATGAAAGAGGCGAGCTTTTGAATTTCATGCTTACAAAGGCTAACGTTGACGACAGAAATTCAGAGGTACTCAATAGGCTGAGTGACAATGTGTTCGGAAAATTATTTGCTGACAAGGGATACATTTCACAAGGATTGTTCGAGAGACTTTTCAATGATGGAATTGAACTTGTAACAGAGCTGAAATGCAACATGAAGAACAAACTCATGCCGCTTTACGACAAGATTCTTCTCCGTAAGCGTTCGGTTATAGAAGCCATCAACGACGGGCTGAAAAATGTTGCACAACTCGTACATTCAAGATATCGCAGCATGTTCAATTTTGCAATGAATGTTCTGTCTGTTTTGGCTGCATACAGCTTCTATGAGAAGAAGCCGTCCATCAACATCGATTATTGCATCGAACAAGTTGATGGGCTGCTTACTATTATACAATAAAGGAATCTTTTCACTTCTTACAAACTATAGATAGCCATTCACACTTGTGGAGGGATGAGGTATCGTATCTTGTTACGCCATAGACTTTATGACATAATCTTATCCCGAACTCAGGTTTGAAGAAATAGAAAAATACTTGGAAAAAGACGAAAAAGAAAGAGAGTGCAAACGCAACGTGTATCTGCAAAAGCGAAAAGCGCAAGGCTTAATAACCATTGAGCAAGTAGCAGAATGGGCGCCACAATACTCTCTTGAGATTCAACGGACAATCCGTTACATTGGCATGAAAATCATTGATGAGAATGAATCTGTAGAAAAAGCACATGCGATTTTGAAGATATGGGGCGATGCTTTGCAAACCATCACAAGTCCTAAACCATCTCCTCCACCTACGTTGAAATTGTGGTGGCTCTACAGATGGAACAGATTCAAACAAAGTACTGACAAATGGGGATTGCTCCAATGGTATCTTGTCATTCTTGGCATCATTGCCAGTATTTTCTTTTCAAATTTGTATCAAGAGCGCATAATGAAACGAGACAGGCTCAATCGTATGTTTTATCAGTATGTCATTAAAGATGAGAATTTGAAGAAGGAGTATTTGAAATTAGACCCCATGATGTGAAACGCGCAATCAGTTAGTAAATGATATCGCTATATTCGTATTCGCAAAAGTTAATAATACTAAATATTTTGCGCATGTAAAGCAAGATTGCGCAATAAACAGACAATTGTATGTTGACACCGTATTATATTGATTACAATAGTGTGTTATACACTTGTATGCTAATGTATGCTTAATATGGAAGACAAAGATTATCTAAAAATATTCGCACATAAAGTTAGAACCCTTAGAGAACAGCAGGGGCTATCTCAGGAAAAACTTGCAGAAAGAGCTGGACTTCACCGTACTTATATAGGAATGGTAGAAAGGCTCGAACGAAATCCATCACTTGTTTGCATCTATAAGATTGCAAATGGGTTAGGAGTACATGTTTCTCAATTATTCATATAACACAATTTCTATATCATCATGAAGAAATTCAAGATATCTAATGACAAAATCGCAGAGTTGTCTAATGCACCACTCTATGAGTTTCCTAAGTATGTAACGCAAGTAATCAATCTTGTAAATAGCAATGCAGGAGGCACTCGTCCAAAAGTTGTTGGGCAAATGTCTGAACTCATAAAGGAATTTGACGGAAAGACAATAACTGAGTGGATTGAATGGTACTCTGAACGTTATCCTAATGCTGTTGATAATGCCACAGAAAAGATTTGGGACATGTATGAAACGATGAAGGGTGCATTCAATGCAATCACCAAAGATATGGTTGAGAATTGGGTCAAAGACCTTGTGTATGGAAAGACATTTTGTGGTTTGAAGTTTCAAACTGCAATTATTTCAGCCATAGCCAACCAATTAGGCAAAAAATGGCGTGAAGCAAATCCAGAGGAAGAAGCAAAAGGCATAGATGGTTTTATAGGTGAAAAACCTCTTCAAATAAAGTCTACGACCTACAAATTGGAAGCACGCCTTTCTGAAACCATCAATGTCCCTATTGTATACTATGACAAGAAGAAGGATGGTATAAACATTGAGTATAATCCAATAGACTTCTAAGATATATGGCAAGTTCGAAAATCAAATTAGATGACGTTTCATCTGCAAATGGAACGCAAAAAGTCTCGCTTCCTAAATATTCGTCTCAGGTTATAAACCTTGCGAATGGCTATGCAAAAGCGACACGACCTGATAATGTCGGACAAGTGTCTGAAGATATAAAAAGATTCAGAGATGATGAAACTTTGTCTGGATATTCAAATCAAGACTGGATTAATTGGCATCAGAACCATTATCCTAATGGTATTCAAAAGGCTACAGATGAAGCATGGGCAATGTTTGTAAAAATGCGTAACAGTCTTAATACTGTCACCAAAGATGATATACGAAAATGGGAAGAAGACTTTGTGTATTCTAAAACATATGATGGTTTAATGGTACAGAATGCCATTATAACGAAAATTGCCAATGAAATTGGCTCTCAAAATTTTCGCTTGGCAACACCTGAAGAAGAAAGACAAGGTATTGATGGTTTTATTAATGACCACCCTGTGCAAATTAAATCAGAAACGTATGATAGAACAGGAAAACTTCATAACGAAGAATTACAATGTGTCGTTGTTTCATACACTAAAAAGGCCAAAAGCATCTTGTTTGATTATAACCCAGAAGATTTCCAATAGAAGCAAGAAAGGATAGGCTTTACACCTATCCTTTCTTGCTTCTATACAAACTCACTGAGTTTCTTAATCTTTGCTCGATATGTGTTTTTGTCTTCTTTCAATTTGGGCATTTTGATTATGGGTATGGGGTGTTGGCTGTCAAAATGCAAAACAATGTAATATGGAGCACTTTGAGGATTGAAGCCATTTTTCAGGAGTGTTTCCTTTGTCCAAATTTGAAACATGCCTTTAGTTTTTAGCTTGAACAACTGAGGTTCAGAACCACCAGTATGAAGTAATAGGTATTGCATTCGTTCAAATCCAGTTTGTACCAAAATTGAACCTTTCGAGTCACCTGCACGTAGGTAACAAATCCCCTTTTGAATCATGAGTTGCCGAAGTTCTCTGCGAGCATGGTTTACCATAACCATAGGCTCCGCATCTATCTGTTCTTCTTTTTGTTTAATATGACTAAATATGTTTGGTTTATCATCTAATACAGACTTATCAGTTTCAAACTTGCTTCCATATGTATGCTGCTTGACATCGATCTGTTTGTCAAGTTTATGTATATCTATAAAGTGATAAGGTAAGGTGTCAATGGATTTTTGTAAATCAAATTCAGAGGTATCCTCCCTTACATTAAAAATATGATTATCTTCCCTATTGCTTAACACAACCTTTTCTTCATAGAACTTCTGAAATTTCTGATTGATTTCGTAGCCAATAGAATTTCTATTTTGATTCTTTGCAGCCAAGGCAGTTGTTCCACTTCCCATAAATGGGTCTAAGATGGTATCGCCTACAAATGAGAACATTCGTATCAATCGTTTGGGGAGCTCTTCTGGAAATACTGCAATATGTTTATCTTGCTTCGCTCCACCAAAATTCCAATGTGAGCAGAAATACTCATTCCATTCTTGACGCGTAAGTTTTGAGGCTTCTTTTATTTCCTTAGAAACTGACGCACTTTTTCCTGTTTTCTTGAAGAGAAGAATAAGCTCAAAGTCAATTTTAATAATACCTCCTCGTGGATATGGAAAACTCCCCATTACGGTATCACCACCAGAAGTATGCATCGATGTCGGCTTTTGCCATACAATGCTACCCATATAATCAAAACCGATCTCTTCACAGAATCTGATTATCTCTGAGTGAATGGGAATAACCTTGTATCTACCATAGTATGCGGAACGAGCAAACTGATCACCAACGTTAACACAGAGGCGACACCCTGTGTCAAGCACACGAAAGCACTCTCTCCAAACTAAATTCAGATTGTTAATGTAGTCCTCGTATGAATCATAAAAACCTATTTGTTTGTCTACACCGTAGTCTTTCAGTTGCCAATATGGAGGAGAAGTCACAATAAGTTGCACTGATTCGTTTGGAATCAATGACATATTACGGCTATCGCCATAAATGATAGTATGTTTAGTAGCCATTAGTGGACAGATGAAAATATATTCTTGTTGTTTGGCAAAACTGATAAATCCGAATGAGGATTATATTCCACCGTGTATACTCCATTTCTATTATTGCAAGTGATAGCTGTCAAATAGTTCAATTCTATTTCAGATTCCTGTTTAGTCATGACCTTGCAATTGAGCGTATTGTCGAAGTGTTTAACAATCTTTCCTGCATTCTCTCTGGCTGTTATAAATTCAATGTGTGTATCAAATCTCTTTTTTATAGAGTTGTTGCAAAGGTCTATATCAAGATTATTTATGCCCTCTCGAATTATCTGTTCAAAGTTTGCATCAATCTCATATCCACAAGAATTCCTTCCACAAACGATAGCAGCTTGCATAGTTGTGCCTGTTCCTAAAAATGGATCAAGAATCATGTCGCCTTTTTGTGAGAACATATTTATTAGTCTGTATGGAATCTCAAATGGGAAAGCCGCACTTCTTTCTCTTGTTTTCGATTTTTGTAAATTCTGCTTCGTTCCCTTGATATCCCATACATCTGAAAACCACACATTTCTTTCTTCCCAAAAGAAAGAACTCTTCATGCGCGCCAATTTCTCGTTAGCACTTTTAAATATACGCTTGTCTCCTTTTCTGAAAATGAGAATCCATTCATGCTCTAAAGTTACATAGGCCCCACAAGGTAGCATACCACTTCCCATAAATTTATTTGGCGCATTTGTTTGTTTTCTCCAAATGATATTTGGTAAGCCAACAAATCCGAAGTCAATACAAGCTTTGGTAATGCGGCTATGGTTATTGTAAAGGGTAAACTTACCATTTATGGTTCTTGTTGCATCGCCGATATTGACACACAAGAAACCTCCAGGCTTAATTACTCGGAAGCATTCTTTCCAGACTTTGTCTAATTCTTGATGCATCATTTCAAATGCCTTTTCTGGCTCATTCTCCAAACTTTCTAAGATATTGGGGTTTTGTTCACCCAAAATCTCATCCCACATCTCAATCATTGGATATGGAGGTGAAGTTACCACCAAGTCAATAGAATTGTCAGCTGTGTACATCATATGTTGTGATGCATGTATGTATATATTATGATTCGTTGTCATTTTTTTTGAGCGATTATTTGTTATTCTGTTTGTTGCGCTATGTGCAAGCTACTTTATTGGCCAAAACAATTCTTGTATTTCAACATGTAAATGCTTTGCGATTTCCACCATAGTTTCCACATTGGGTTGCAATGTATTAGTGCACCATTTGGAAATGGTGGCAGGATCTTTTCCAAGTTGTTCTGCGAGCCACTTGTTTGTTCGTTTTTTCTCAGCCAAAACAACCATTAAACGATTAATGTCTTTACTCATATTGCTTTATTTGGTTACAAAGGTAGGTATTATTTTTCAGAATAAATAATTTCCTATTGAATTATTGCTCCCAATAATGAGCATAGTTTCTGTATAATGACATATATTTCAATTTTAAGTTGCGTTTACCAACTTTTACAGGATGTCTTTACATTTTCGTGATAACCCTTTTCTGGCTTTCCCATATTTTTGTTAACTTTTCCATCCCTTCCGTGTTGGTTTCTATGTTCTTTTGTTCTGTCGCCATAAATCATTGTATGTGAGTTTTATAGTATGATTTTTTCTGCAAAATCATACTCGAATCTTAAGCAATTATAATATCGGCCTATTGAAGCTCGAATTTTATGGCTGTTCGTAAAATAGTGATTTACTTTGCATCGCCGAAACGCAAGAAAAGGCAGAATGAAATTTATCAAATTACATAATTACTATGGCTGAAATTTACGAAATCAAAACATTGGAAGAGATGCCCAAGGCATTGTCTTACCTCATCAACAAAGTAGAGACGTTACAACAGGACGTCAACAACCTGCGCAAGAAGGAGCGCGCCAGTGAATCATCTCGATGGATGAACATCGATGAACTTTGTGCTTATCATCCCAGCCATCCCAAGAAGCAGACCGTCTATGAATGGGTGTCCAAGAAGACCATCCCCTATCATAAGATGACCAAGGGACTCATGTTCCTTCAGTCAGAGATAGATGAGTGGTTGAAACGTGGTGCCCAGAAGTCAGAAAAAGAACTGCTGCAAGAAGCCAAGGATTTTGTCTTGTCAAAGAAAGGGAAAGAAGTATGATGCAAGACTACGCAACCGATTTTTGGCGCGGTATGGACGACCTGCATGGATTCTCCTTTTACCGAAAACCCATTCAAAACATCGAGCCATGCCGTGCCATCACGGTGGTAGATGTCTATCGCTACCTTGTCGGTCACTATGCCAAGCCGCAGACCGACACACTCCGCTCTTTGACATCTCCTTCGGAAGCCAAGAAGTACAAGGCAACTCACTTTGACTACTGTACATTCTCGGGATTGTTTCGCAAGCGAAATGAGAAAGAGCTGATTCAGCACTCAGGTTTGTTGTGCCTCGATTTTGATCATGTCGGAAATCCCGACAGGTTCAAAGAGCAACTTCTAAAGCACGACTACTTCGATACGAAACTGATGTTCACAAGTCCGTCTGGCGATGGCGTGAAATGGATTATTCCCATCGACTTGAAAGGCTGGGAGCATTCCCGCTATTTCAAAGCTGTTGCCAACTGGATTAAGTCAACTGGATTACAACCTGTGGATAAGTCAGGAAGCGACGTGGCACGTTCCTGCTTCCTGCCCTACGACCCACAGGCATACATTAACCCTAAATACTCGGAATATGTCAAAGAAAATCTTTTTCGCCCCATATTGGGAGAATGCCCCTTCTAAACAAGAGGCTTCGCTACCTGCCTTGCAGACACATGACACTCCTGAGACTACAACAGACCTCGCTACTGATATAGACAGAGTTGTTCAGGAGATTGAGGCCAATGGCGTTGACATTGCCCCCGATTATGGTATGTGAGTGAATATTTGTTTCGCTTTGGCCGATGGATTGGGAAAACGTGGACGAGACTTCTTTCACAGAGTCAGCCGACTCCATCCTGATTATGAGCCAGCGAACACAGACAAGCAGTTTACTCATTGTCTGAATGGCAGAGGCTCGGGTGTGACCATCGCCTCCTTCTTCCATTATGCAGCCCAGGCTGGCATCGAACTCCATCACTCTTTTAATACCATTTTACCAAATTACCAAAATGGTAAAACGGCAAAATGGGTGAAATCAGAAAGCGAACTGCCTCACTTCCCCGAGGAGATTTTCGGAGCTTTGCCGCCCTTCTTGCAGAAAGTAGTCGGCAATGCCATCTCCATTGAAGACCGCGATGTGATACTGCTTGGAACTATTGGCTGCCTATCTGTCTGCTTCTACAATGTGTGTGGTGTCTATGATGAACGTGTGGTTTACTCCAACCTTTATCTGTTTGTTGTGGCCGAAGCCGGTATGGGCAAAGGAGCTTTGACGCTCTGCCGTGAACTTGTGGCACCAATCAATCAACGTCTACACGAACAGACTGCCCAGAGGATGATTGAATATAAGCTTGAACTGTCCGAGTATCAGAAGTGCAAAGGCAAAAATCCTGAAGCGATGGAGCCAGTTACTCCACCACAGAAGATGTTGATCATTCCAGCCAATAGCAGCGCAAGCTCTTTGATTAGCATACTGCATGACAACGATGGTATAGGGCTACTCTTTGAGACCGAGGGTGACACGCTTAGCCAGACGCTCAAATCCGAGCATGGCAATTACTCCGACTTGCTCCGCAAGGCGTTCCATCATGAAACAATCAGTATGAGCCGTCGCAAAGATAGAGAATACTTGGAAATCGACAATCCGAGAGTCACTGTAGTCTTGGCTGGTACTCCCGAACAGATACGCCACCTCATACCCGATGCGGAAAACGGACTGCTCAGCCGATTCATCTTCTATTTTATTCCCTTTCGTCGAGGAATACGCGATGTCTTCGCCACCGATGATGTGACTCGCTCGAAACATGCCGTATTCAAGATTATGGGTGATGAATTTCTACACTTGCTCGATATATTCATAAATCAAGGTTCTTTTGTATTCGTATTGCCAACTCATCTTCAACGTCGCTTTGTTGAGTGGCTGGCCAGGCTCAATGATGAGTGCTGCGATGAAGTTGACAATGGTATGCAGGGAATCGTCCGACGGTTGGGACTTATTGCCTTTCGCATGATGATGATGCTTACAGCCATTCGTGCATTCGATAGTTCCCTACCGCCAACCAGAACTCCAGACGGAAGGATTATTCTGGAGTGTTCCGAAGAGGATTTCAATACTGTGTTGTGTATTTGTGAGATCTTGCTCTATCACTCTATACACATCTATTTGAAGTTGCGTCTGACGAACAATCGCAATGTCCTCCCCGACATCGAGACTGGTGTCAATGCCCGTCGCTATGCGTTGTATCACAAACTTCCGGATGAGTTCGACAAATCCGTTTACGACCGAATCGTTTCAGAAATGAACGAGAATGCCTGTACTGCTTCCAAATGGATTGACAAGTTCATTCAGGACGGACGACTCAAGCGAACGAGCAAAGGCAATTATGTGAAGAGTTAGAAAAGTATTAAACCGGGCGAAAGCCCACAAAAAAAACTTTCAAAATGAAACAGTTCAAGAAAAAGGAATTCGCCATCATTCCAACCAAAGTTAAGATGGCAACTAAGGCAAACAAGCCTTCTATCAATGCAATCAGTATGAATGAGCCCATGAAGGTTGTCATGAATTTCGGTCGCAACAAAACCGAGTATGATGAACTTCCTTCTGGACGCAAGTATCTTACTCCTTCGGAGATTGTAGCCATTCAAGAACTCAATCTTGACGATAAGAGCCCTTTAGGAACAGTTCGTGATGCCTTTACTCTTCAGTGCATATTCGGTGGAAGTATTGCTGCCAATGTTGGCAATAAGAAGGATATTGACGCATACTGCCATTGTGTTGGTGTATTGCTGATTCTTGCTGGCATTGTGCAGCCTGTACAATCAATCTCTGCAGCAAGTAGCAATCAGCAGGTTTCGTTCTATCACACATTCTATGCCAACCCAAAGTTAGCAAGTCGCAGCTATGCTGTCAACAGTCAGGTCTATGCTAATGTGTATTCAAAAATTCTAAATTAGTAATGTATGAAAAATCTTATTATTCCTATTGATCATCTTGTGATGTTGGCTGAACTTGATGATAAGGAAGCTGGGCAGATGGCGAAAGCCATCGCCCAGTATGCCAACAAGGAAACTGCTCCCTCTTTCAGCAATGGTGCGCTCAAAGCTATCTTCACTTTGTTTCGCTCCAACATTGACGCGCAACGCGAGTCTTCTGCAAAACGCAGAGAAATCAATACGACCAATGCCATGGGAAAGAAGTCGGCTGCAAAGAAGAAGGCTGCCAAGAAAGCAATTGCAACTGATAGCGAATCGCAGCAAATCGCAGACGATGCTACCGAAGCGTCAGAAGCCGTTGAAGAATCGCTCCCTCTTGATGCAATCGAAGCGGTATATCCGAAACTCGGTACTTATCGCAACGAATCGCTCTCCATTTGGGAATCCTTCAACGAAGAGAAGAAACGTAAGGCCATCGGTTTTGTTCAAACCTACATCAGTCAAACGCCTAATGCCATTGACCAGATGTATCTGAACAGATACCTTGGAGCTGAACCTTGGGAGAAGTAAGCCGTAACGAGTCTGCTTGCAGACATTATAGCCATTTGGTGTAGTCTAATACACCAAGCGCACTTGGCTGTTAGGCTCTCCGAGGGGTTTTGTCTGCCTTGTGAAAGAGCAAGCTCTGGCAGAAAAATCACATTTATGTCAAACCATTATACAGGATAACTATATGGGTAAAGGTAAAAAAGCTATGCTCGAAGTCAGCAAAATGAAGATGACTCCAGCACTCAGCGCAGAACATCAGCGCAAATGGGATGAGTCCCGATGGGAATGTAAACTTGATGACCCAGAACGTAATTACGACAAGAGTCGTGCGCATCTCAACTTCGAGGTACGCAAAGGAGGTGTCATTGCTCCAGTAGATAAATCGGTCTGCATCAAGGAAAAAGTAGATGCACGTATCGCAGAATGGAAAGCCGAAAGACTTGCTGCAACAGGAAAAGAGCCGATAGTAAGAAGCACTCAACATCTCTCTGTTTCTCTCGTTATAGGAGGTAACAGTGAACGTATGAATGAACTTGCATTCGGAAATCAAGTGCTTCAAGAACGAGGAAATAACGCTCACATCAAGCGTATGCCAGAGATAGAGCTGTTCGCTCTCGACAATTACAAGGCTCTCGCAGAACGTATCGGTGAGAAGAACATCATTTCTTTTATTGCACATTGTGACGAGAAAAACTGTCACATTCACGCTACCATTACTCCAATCTTAGAGGACGGTCGTTTATCTGCAAAGGATATGTTCGGAGGCGGCTCTCTTGTTGCAGCTCGCGACAAGATGCGAGAATGGCACGATTGGTATGCTGCCGTCAATGAGAAATGGGGAATAGAACGTGGCGATGATATTCACGAGACGGGCGCACGTCACAAGTCGCTCGAAGAGCATAACCGCGAACTCCATCGTGAGAACAAATCTCTTGAAGAGGAACTTGAAACCAAGCGTCGTGCCGTGAAAGGACTCACCACCATGATTGAGAATCTTACTCGTCGGCAAGAGGAAATCCAATCACAGATAGCAGAACTTGAAGCTCAACAACAGGAATCCGACTCCAATAAAGAGGATATCTTGCGTCAGATAAAGTTCCTCAATCAAACACTGACTGAAATCAGAATCAATTTGAGAGAAAAGCGAGGAAGACTTGACCAAGTTAATCAGGAATTGGATAGTCTCAAATCTACCTACAATGCCAAATTGAAAGGGCTGGACGCAATCATGAAGAAGGACAATGTCATGATAAACTATATCAACAGAGATGCCGAGATTATTCTCAAAGCTTCCATTTTTGATCAAGTGCTATATGAAGCAGTCAAAATATGCCGAGAAATCCCCGAAGCAGATACGATGGCAGAGGACTCATTCATTGATGACCGTAACAATTTCCGTTGGAAGGATGTGCTAAGCACAGGTTTGAGAGTCTTCATTGCCGGAATAGATGGCGCGACTGGCGTAGCCCAGGTGTCAGGCGGTGGCGGCACATCAAACGATATGCCGTGGCGAGATAAGGATGAAGACTTTCTCGATTGGGCCCGCCGTGCTATGCGATATGCCCATGCCAAACATTATCCTGGTAATAGGTTCAAACGGTCGTTGAGCAAATAGTCCTCGCGCGCACACGTAAATATGAGTGGCTTTTCCCAATTTGGAAATTACCACTCATTTATTTTGATTTTGACACCATGCGGGAAAAGAGACATCAGATTCTGTCATACAAAGATTTGTATTCTTCCTCGTTTTGCATTTTCAAAACAAGAAAATCTACCCATGCTTGAGTATAGCCATAGTTTTTATTCATAGAATCGTAAATGCAATATTTCTGATTTGTCGCTTCTGGATGTTCAGAATTGTTTGCTGGTCGTATTCCATATTTTTTCCAACATCTAGTATGTGTGTCTTGATTAAAGTAATCAACTAGCTTGCTTCCTTTAGCGACCTTACCTTTCTCTAATCTCTTTTGGACCTTAGCTATAACCTCCCCTGGCTTCATTAGATTTAAGTTCGTAACATTATGGATTTCGGTCTTGGTTTTTATTAGTGTCGTTACTCTCTCCACATTATGCTTCTGCTCGTCAGTTAGTTTATCATATGCAATGAATTGAATCGGCATGGCATCTTGTGAATCATGATTTGCAACTTGTATTAAAAATGCTTTAAAAGAATACTCACCACTTTTTAATATATCGGTAGATATAGAAGAACGATACTTTTCTATCCATTCATATATCTTTTTGGCTCCTGGATTATCGGAAACAGCAGTAGCAATTGTCCTATTAGAAGGATAAAGCTGTAAAGCGAACGATAATGACTCTCGAATACAATAGGATTCTCCAAACTCCTTTTCTATAATTTTGTCAAAATTCATTAACAAAGATTGGCATTCAGCAAAGATTGTAGGATCAAGAGAGGGCATAAATTTATGCTCTAACTTGTTTCTGAGTGGGATAAAGAATTCTATATTTTTTCTGATAGGGCTATTTGCGTCGTTGCTGAAATAGTGCTTAACACAAGTCTTTAGTTCCCAAAATTGATAATCTCCATCAACTTTCTTGTAATGCCGCTCATCTTTCTCTTTATAATATGGTTTTATTCCTCGCCTTATAAATATTGCATGAAACAAAGAAGTCCAGGCGATATTCATCAAGACTATATATCCCCCAGAACGGAATTTAATGGCAGGTTTATTATATGTTTCGATAGCTAACAATGCAGAATCTAGTGCCTTAGCAAGGCAACTTTTTACTATTTTGGGCAGTCCTCTTGACATATATTTATTTTTCTAATTCTTTTATATATTAATCTTATACGGTTTTGTGCGTTTCGTATACTTCATTCTTGTCTCTAATCTACACATGTATATTCTTCAACTCATTACTTTCCCGAGCAACAAAAAAAGGAAGAACCGTACTAGTAAGGATTTGTCAAGTTATATCCCCTTCTGTGGGTTATGATAATTTGCACGCACAAGAGTTTTTATTCGTTAAAATATTAAGATGCAGACTTTTGTCGTTGCAATTCTTGCCTGATTTTGTCTTTCAGAGAGTCAATGAACGATTCAAAAGTTTTGCCTTCATTCAGAATCACATCTTGCGAAACGAGAACTTGATAACCACCAGCTATATGTACCTTGTCATCATTATTCTGGGTCGCATCCTTCAACCGCTCGTTAAGTTTGCCGATATTATCTAAAACTGCAATTCTATGCTTTATTTCATCAAAACTTGGATATTCATGTCTTCTCACCCGATCCATATCATAACCAACCATATCTGTTGCCAGCAAAGCGTAGTTATCACTATTCTCATAAGAACGTCTATGCTGCATTGTACTCATCAGTACAGAACGATTACTTGTCCATCTTGATTTGATTTCAAAGTAATAGAAGTCATTTCCATTGAGACGTAATATCAAATCCTGACCACCTTGCTCGTTAGTTACAGGTTCTGGAATTTCCAAAACATTTTCACCCAGTTCTTCGTTGAGTTCCTTCAGCAAAATGTCCTCTACGTAGTTACCAAGTTCCTTCTTGAAATAGAAATCGTTAGCTTCTCTTGCTTCTTGATCAATAATTTCTTTGCTAAGCCTTAGAATATGGTCAAAATCCGGATCGTTCACAAGATTTGCTATTGCCTTCAGCTTGGAATCATCCTCCACTTTCATCAATGTGAAGATGCTGTCTTTCTTTGTCTGGCTTTGGATGATGGAAAACATTATCTGCCCTTTTTTATTGTCTATGTCACTAAATAATGCATGCCACTGCTCACTTTCTATTCCGCCATTCGTAAGTTTCTCTATAATCTCTACAATCAGTTTCTGGTGCTCGTACGTTGTAATAGAATAGCCTTTATTCTGCACTTCCTTCTCAATTTCTTGACATTGGACGTGTCCCTCAAGTACATTTGTACCAACAAACCACTTGGAATAATCCTCATCAACGATGTCTTTCTTGATGCTTGAAGATCTGTTTATATCAGTCACTTTATTGATAATAGTGTCGTATATTTCCAAAGCACGTACAGGAAGAGCTGGTGATTTTTTCTTCAACCATTCTGCATATTTGTAATTGCCTTGCTGATCTGGATACACTTGATAGTACGACAGATAACTCTTAGTATCAGAATAACTGTACACAAGTTCAACCATCTGTTTTACCCATGTAGCCTTTGTAATCTTGTCACTCATCAATGTGAATTTGAAGAGCGAATCATATATCAAAGTTGTATAGAACTGGCGGACATCTAGGTCATACTTCTTATTTAATCGTACAACATTCTTTTGTAAGCTTATTTCATAGAATTCTGCTATTACCGGTAGCAACTTAGCAGAAATAGCCTCGCTATCCTCTGGCAACAAAGACTTATAGAGATTGAGTATGACAGCAACCGCATCATCACTAAGCTTCTTAGTCTCATAATTGCTTGCGTTGAAAAGCTGTGCTGATTGAGGGTATTGTAGGTCATGTTGCTTGTAGGTCATAATAGAACCTCGTACTCCATTCTGCTCTGTGTTATGATTGTTTATGTAGTTTGTAATACTCTCCTTGGCTTTTGCATAATCAAATACAGTATCATTTACAACATCAAAGAAGTCCGAATGTGCAAAATTATCTACAGTATCTGTGTCCATCAAAGATAGAGCTTCCTTCACCACATTATCGAAATCTGCGGGTTTCATCAGATGTGCTTTTTTCTGGAGTTTTAGCACTTCATTCGGTATTAAAGTGTAGGTGTCGAGTAAGCCATTCTGATAATCAAAAATGTACTTATCAATCTTGTGGAGCCAAGAAAGGTCACTGGCCGCTATCGTTAGCTTTGAGATAACAGCAGCTAGTGATGTTATCGTGAACTGGTGACCGTTCTTTTCTTCTTCATCTTGATACCAACGATTGATCGTGTTGCTCCAATATACCATATCCTCCTTCTTTGGAACAATCCAAGTGTTCAGTTTTGCAAACAATCCATAAATAGCATCAAGAAGTTCTGAGTCTTCTTCACAATCCTTGGCTAATGTCTCATCCAACACTTTCGTTTCACTGACAAAATGCTTGGCAGAATCTGTGCCATCTACAATGCATAGATTCTCGAATTTGTTTCGCCAAAATGCTTGCAAAGTACTGTAGTATTCACTCAACTTATTATCTGCTTGTCGTGTCTTAAATGATGCTCTGCACAAATATTTAGCATCACGTAAGATTGTTACTTTCTTGTCAATGAACTGACAGATAAGTTTGTTCGCAAGGTCTATGATGCTTCTATTAGCTACAGCCTGGTCATCGTTATTCTGTCCATTGCCCACTAATCGTAAGCTATCGCGGCTATCCTTATCGCATGTAAACAGAGAAGAATGAAGCAAGTAATTGAATCCCCATTCTTCAGTACCTAACAGAGGTAGATAAATGTACACTTGTGGCAATGTCTTGTCGAAGCGTATCACACGTAATGCGCCATCTTCATCTTCTGTGATTGGTAAAGTTACGACCACTTTACTGCGTTTGGGCTCATTATCGGTTTCTTCGTTACTGATTATGCAATATATGTAATAACCTGAGTTCGGGATAAGAAAGTCTTTATAAAAGTTGGTAATCTCAATAATTTTT
>ERZ791617.505-NODE-505-length-24507-cov-2.61226_pt1 | contig 24507 bp, 20 predicted proteins | sample MGYA00510272_ERZ791617 | MGnify/ENA primary metagenome ERZ791617 (study PRJEB30046, sample SAMN00715200) | human gut metagenome | study: EMG produced TPA metagenomics assembly of the A metagenome-wide association study of gut microbiota in type 2...
AAATAGTACTAATTACTGAAACAAGTGATTAAAAAATGCTCCTTAAATTTTAAAATCAAAAATGCCTTTAATTCTGATAAATTCAAAAAACAAGGGTATAAGGAGCTAACCATCTAAAATAAGGTTTAAAACGTTGCATATATGGAAGTTTCCTCTTGAGTTCCAACTGTATAAGGAGCTAACCATCTAAAATAAGGTTTAAAACATTAAGTATCTTCATTTTTATTCCTCCTCTTATATTATACAGTATAAGGAGCTAACCATCTAAAATAAGGGTATAAAAAAAGAGAACTATTAAAGTTCTCTTTTTAATTAAGCAATAAATTTATAAAAATTTTCATTAGCTATATCCTTTCTTCTATCCTTTGTATCTATCTTAATTGTATAGCACATCTCCTCTAATCTACTTCTAATTCTATTTGTAAACTTTCTTTCCAACTGATATAAGCTTAAATTAGTAGTTACTATCATAGGTTTCTCACTTCTATATCTTGTATCTATTAATAAAAAAGCTTTCTCAATAGCAAATTCAGTATTTCTCTCTCCACCAAAATCATCTATCACCAAAAGGTCACACAATTTTACAAAGTTTAAAATATCATTTTCAGCCTCAGCCCACTCTCTTTTAACCCTATTTAAATAGAGTCCAAAGTTTATTACTAAAACTGTCTTTCCATTATCCATAAGATAGTTAGCTATACAGGAACTAGTAAAAGTTTTCCCAGTTCCTGAATCGCCTATAAAAACAATCCCTCTATTGAAGTTATTCTCCTCTACAACTCTTTTAGCATATCTTTTAGCAAATTTTAGATATTTATCTCCATATCTATCATTTTCAAATCTACTTCTTAAAAACTTTGTATCTATCAAAGATATATCTCTATATCTCTTTATTTTTTTATTAATTATCTCCCTCTCTTTTCTTCTCTCTCTTTCTTTTAACTTCTCTTCCTCAATAATTTTTAAACAATTACACTTTGGTTGAAATCTCATATTCTCTCTAATAGATTCAGGAATCCATAGAGGTATATTTTCTACCTCATAGTACTCTTTTCCACAATATGGACATACTTTCATCATAAATATACCCCCTTTATTTATAATTTTTTACCATAATTTTTCCTGTACTGCACAGTTTTCCAACGAAAAATTCATATTTATTTTTTCCTCTTTCCCTATTAAAATATTTTCAAAATCTCTTAACTTCTTTACCCCTATAATCTTTTCTTTTAATTTTTTAGAGATTGTTACATTTCCAGCTATCTTTTCTTTTTCATCTAAAAGCTTTATATTCCCCTTAACTACCTCTTCTCTTCTTAAATCTGCCACCTCTCTCACATCTAGCACATATGTTGCCTTTCCCTGCTCCAATGAATATTTTACAGTATGTAAAGTTCCAGAGTTATCAGAAGTTTCAACTACAAATATCCCTTTTGTCAATCCAGATTGAAGTCTATTTCTTAAAATAAAATAGATATTTACACTTTTAGTACTAGGTGGCAATTCTGACATTAAAAACCCATTATTCTCTATTATTTTTCTAGCTAACTCTCTGTTTTGTTCTGGAAATAGATCTGTTGCTAAACCTTGCCCTAATATAGCTCCTGTTGCCCCTAAACTACCTATATGCCCATACTCATCACAACCTGTTGCCAATCCACTTATATTCCACCAACCTCTATTTAAAAGCATCTCTCCTAGATTTTTAGCAATTCTATTTCCATACTTTTTATCTGGTGTTCTTGTTCCTATTATTGCTAAAGATTTTTCTAACTCCCTATCTTGTGGCAGATACCCTTTATAGTAAATTACAAATGGGGGTACAGATAGTTCCTTTAAGTTTTTAGGATAATTTTTATCTAATAGAGTAACTATTTTTATACTGTTTTCCTCTGCTAGATTTAACTCATTTTTAGCTTTTTTCAAATACTTATCATAATCAAAATTTAAAAATAGATTTTCTATTATCTCCATTCTTTTTCCTAAATCTTTTTTAGGGTAAGTTTTTACATATTCTTTTCCAGCTTTCTCTAAAATTGAAGTTTTTCCACTATCTTTAAAAATATTTATATTTTCACTTATAGAATTTTTTAATACTAAATATAGTAGCTCTGAATCATATTTTTGTCTTACAAATCTTCCTTGTATTATCTCTGAATATAGTATTGAAAATATTATCATCTCTTCTTTTGTATACATTTCCTTTTCTCCTATCTCTAAAAATTAAATTGCTGTTTTTCCCATTGAGTTTGCAAAATCAATTAAATTTTTCATTAGCCCCTCTATTCCCCCACCATATTCATAAATAGTTGAAGAACTATTTCCAATCTCATAAACTTCATTATATGTTCTTGCTAAAGTTAAAAATTTAGCATCTATTCCACTAGTTTTTAATAGATCATAGCAATCTCTAATATTATTTCCATTTGTTATAACATCATCAAAGATTACAACTTTTTTACCTTTTAATTTTGGTAAATTCTCTCTTTTTAATCTGATACATCTATCAAATGTTTTTGCTCCATTACTATTTGGGCAATAGTAACTCATATGCTTTGTTGTTACATCTTCAATTAAATATAGAGTTTCATAATCAGCTTTTAATCCCATTGAAGTTAATTTGTTACAAAATCCCTTATATCTTCCTTCAAGTTTCTCTTTTTTTGAAGTAGGAACACATAGTAACACTAAATCTTCTTTTTTGCAACCAAGTATTAAAGGTAGATATTGAGATATTTTCTCAGCTAAAAATCCTCTAAATAACTCACTTGATGAAGTTTCTCCTTTGAATTTAAACACTAGATTACGTAAAGTCTCTCTTTGAGGATTAACACCACTTTTTACATAATGAAATAACGATATCCCCTCTATATCTGGTCTTTTTCTTATTCTTACTTTCATGTAATTATTATTTTTCATTTAATTTTCCTCCTTGCTTTGCTTTGGTAAACAAATTATAATGAAGAGGTTTACTTATTTTAGGTAGATAATTTACTAAAAATAATATCTTATTCTGAAAGTAAAAAAACAAATTATATTATAAGATAGAAATAATAAGTAAAATAATTTTTTTCATATTTAAAATTTTTTTGGAAAATTACAAAAAAAGAGAGTATCTTTCAAATTAGAAAAATACTCTCTATCCACCTTTAAATACACCTATTTAATTGTCTTTTAATTATTTTCACTATCTTCTTCAATTTTCATCTTACTACTATTATTGACATAGTAATAATCAAATCCCAATTTTTTCAACTCCTCTATACTTAAATCAGGATTGTTATTTCTCTTAAAAATAAATTTAATATTTTCATTTAAAAACTCTCTTATAACTAAAAAAGCATCAATATCCTTTAACTCCAATAGATCTGGATTACAAGCATTGATATTATTTAGATTAAGAAGTGTATTTTTATCCTCTTTGTAAATTTTCTTAAAGTTAAAATTACAATTGTCTGCTTCACAATACAATTTCTCCCAATCTTTAACTCCCTTTATATCAAAAAATAAATCTTCTTCAGAAAGTTTAAGAGCATGAGCAATTGTATGAACTCTTTCTAAAAATAATCCCCAATCTAAAATATAGTTCAATCTTATGGTAAAAAAGAGCTTTTTATTTCCATAACCCTTTTCAATAGCAAGTTGATAAGATTTTTCTAAAATTTTAAGAATTAAAGTTTCAAATATATCCTCTTCAAATGCAAGTTGATACATAATTTCCTTATCATCAAAACCAACAGCTGTGAAATCCTTTATAATTTTATAACCATAAATCGAGTTATCTTGAATATCATAAACTGGAACAAAATTAAATTTTATTTTTTCAATAATTCTTTTAAAATAAAATTGCACCATAAAAACCCCCTAGTTACTAAAGGTTAAAATCTTTTATACCATCTCTAAGAATATTCAAATCTACAAATCTAAAACTTTCAAGAGTCATATCATCAAATTCAGAGAAATCTTTTCTACCTGGAATTTTTTTAGCAATTCCAATAACACTATCAATCAATCTTTTTTGCTCATCATCATCAAAAACCTCTTTAGAAAGTGCAATAGATTTAAAAGGATTTTCAACATTTTCAAGGTTATACATAATAGGATCTGAAAGAAGTTTACGTCCTTTATAAATCTCCTCCTTTACCTTATTTAAAATATCTAAAAAATCTAATTTTTGAAAATAATAAACTTGATTTGTTTCTTTATAGAAATTAAAAACTTTGTTGTTATTTGTTACAATAATAAATTCCATAAACATCTACCTCCCGTTATTTTATTATCACATAAAACAGTATTCGTCAAGATGTAGGTTGAAAAAAATATTAAAAAGATAAATTTATTGGATATTTCGGGTAAAAAATAAACTAAATATAAGCAACTCCAGCAAAAATTACTGGAGTCACTTGAAAATTTATTTATTTTTACTACTAACAGAACTTGCAAAAAATATTTTATTACTAATATTCTTTTAATCCTCATATAGCATATAACTTAATTTTTTATTAAATGATTCTTCTCTATTTATTCTATAGTTTTGATCAATTACAAATTGTCTATATTCAATTCCTAATTTTATAATCTCTTCTAACTCTTCATCAGTTAAATTTCCATCTGGGTAAATCAACTTTATCATTCCACTAACCATTTTATTAATAGCTTGCACATCTCTTGTAGAAGCACCAGTTAGAGTAAATCTATTTAAAACATATTGATAGTTTATTCTTCTTAATTTATGTAAAATTTCACTAAAATAATCTGCTGCAAATCCTAAATTTTTTGTATATGCTTTATTTGGATTTCCTATACTTTTTATCTCCCATCCGGGAACAACTCCTGCCAATCTATCTAAAAAAGCTGATGTTGTACTTGTTTCATGTAACAAACTTTTCAATAAATTTCTTTTATCAAATTCTCCACCTGGAAGATTTCCAACCATCATTATTCCACATTCACTAACTTTCTCTATATCTCCACGATCAAATTTTCCTGATGCAAGATATTGATATAATTTTGTACTTATATCTTCTGGTAACCCTGTTTTTTGAATTTTATCAATCTCATCAAAAAGTAAAACATCATATTGAACCAATAATCCATCTTGTCTAGTTGATAAATTATAAAATAATTGTGGTCCTGTTACCTTACTTCCAGAGATAACCCTTGAATATGAACTAATATTTTCATAAACATAAGTTTTCCCTGTTCCTGGACTACCAAATTCCATCATAAACACATTATTTTCTACCATCGGAATCAATCTTGAAAGAAGAACTAATTTTTCTCTTCTACTATAATTTTCATAGTTTAATCCAATAGTACTTATCATTATATTTAGCCACTGCTCTGTACTAAAATTCTCCCTTGCTTCTCTTAATTCATCAACATCAATATCTGATAATTGAAAGGGTTTAAAATTAACTAATCTTATCTCTTTCTCATCTTCAGAATAGATAATTTCTCCCATTCCCCAAAGTCCATCAATTAAAAGTCTTTGATGCTCTTCCAATACTCTGTCATCTACCTCTGCATCATTTATTCCAAGGCTTGGTATCTCCATTTGTGTAGGTTTTTTCTTAGTTTTACTCAAATTTATCTTTACTTTAAATTTATCTATTATTTTTAAACAACCATTTATTCTTAAACTGTTTTTAAATCTCTCTTTTTCCCTACTATCAATTCTATGTTCATTAATATATTTATTTGTTTCTTTTAATCCCTCTTCAGTAATATCTTCTTCACAAAAATAACCTAGTAGATATTCTGATACATATCTTGGTAATCCCTGTATCTCATTTTTTATAGCTTTAGGTTTATCTACTACTGCACTTCCAAAATTTTCTTTTAGAAGTCTTTCCCATAACTCCATTTCTCCTCCTAAACTATTTTAAAATTAAAGTAAAGATCTACTTTTCTTTAATTTCTTATTTATTGCAACTTTTTGATTTTTTAATATATTTATAACAATTGAAGTTTTAAGGCTCTCTTTTCTTCCTTCAAAAGTATATTCAATTTCTGCAATATCCATATACTCCCCTTCAAAATTATCATCTAATTTTAATGGAATTTGAATAAGTTTATTCCCCTCTAACTCTTCATACTCTTTTTCAAACTCTTGATATTTTAATTTTAGTTTTAAATTTTGAACAATGTTGCTATTGTTTATTAAAATAACAATCTCACTTTTAATACTGTTTTTCAGTTCAATTGTTTTTAACTCTAAAGTAATAGGAATAAACTCTTTTACTTCTGCCTTAAATACACCATATGGAACAAATACCTCTTCATAACTTATTCCACCATGATTATATTCCCCTGTAATTTTAGGATATTTTCCATATTTATATATAAGATAAAAATAATTCTCTATACTATTTTCTGCTATTGGCAAATAATATTCATTCATATGATCTCTATTAATCACATAAAAATCTTCTGCATTGTTTAAATAATCATTTAGCTCTTTGTATAACTCATTATCAAAATATCTTGAATATATTTTGATATATCTTCCATGATTTTCAATCTCTAACCCTTTATCTGATAAAATCTTCTTATAATCATTAAAACTAGAAAAATCCTCTTTATAAAGCTTCATAGCTCCATGGTCAGTCATAATTATAATGTTATAATTTTCCTTATCTATTTTAGATAAAATTTTCTCTAATTTAATTTCATACTGCTTTTTAATTACCTCTTCTTTCAAATCAGTTATAGTATGAAATAATCTATCTATATCTAAAATTTCTAATAAAAAATTACTGTTTGTTGAGTCAATATCTTCAAAATTCGATATATTTTTTTTATTAACTTTAAAACAATCTCTATTTTCTATTTGATTAAATTTTTTTCCAGTATAAAGAATTTTTTTACAATAACTTGTTACAGTTGGAATAGCACTTAAAACTATTTTATCCAAGTGACAATTCCATCCTTTTTCTTGCATATATTTTTTTATTCCTAGCCAAACATCATATCTTAAACAATCTATAAAAATATATATATTTTTCTTATTGTTATTTAATAAAGAAAAGCTATTTTCTATTGCATAATCCAATCCCTTTTTTTCAAAAGAACTATATAGTGTAAAGTAATTTTTTAAATAAAACTCTTCAAATAACCTATTGTTTTCTTTCCAAATATTTCTAATGCTTTTCTTTAAAGATAACAAATTAACATTATATCTATTTTCAATCTCACTAATATAATTTTCAATATTTTTATCTGAAGATATGCTATTATACTTTAAATATACCTCTAAAAAATACTCTTTAAAATCATTTAGACTATTCTTCTCTTTTTTTCTATACTTTTCTAATAAACTTAAATTATCTATTAATTCTATTATATCTGAAAAGTTTAGATTGAATATTTTTTCAGCCTTTAAAAGATTTATTTTTATCTCATCATAATCTTTTAATTTATTCAATCTTTCAACAGTTTTTACTATAAAATATTTTCTTTCAAAATCCAAACTTCCATTGATTTCATCTAAATATTTTTCAGTTGGTATTTCATTAAATAACTGTATTTTCCTACTGTTTTCTATTAAGATTTCATTACATTTTAATAAATATTTAGAAAGATTTTCTTTTTCTGATTCATAACTCTCTTTTAATTTTTGATCCTCTTTTGCAATTTTATACATCTCTTCTAGAGAGTTACTATCTAATAAAAGATTAAAATTATATTCTCTATAATTAGAAAAAACTATTATCTTTACTAAAGTTTCTATTAAATTATCTATGCTTTGCTCCTCTTTAAATAAAAACTTATACTTTTGTAAATACTCTCTTTCTAACATTTCCATATCTTTTTTTGTTCCTTCTAATTTTTTTAAACAATTTAAAAGGAATGTAAAAATATTTTCAGAAGAACCTAAAATAATTTTAGGTTCCTCTGCTTCAAGTATCTCTTTTACAACTACACCATTGTAATTTTCAAAATCTAAAAAATATGGGAAAAAAGGCTTTTTAGCAATTATAATTTCAAATTCTCTATTCTCTTTATAATTTTCAAAAAATTTTTCTCTTGCCTCAAAATAACTTTTTAAATTTTCAACTTTTGCAAAACTACTATTAGTTTTATACTGCTTTGATATATCTTTTATTATTTTTATCATATATCTTCACCTATATTTTGGTATTTAAAATGTCTTTCTCTCTATATTTTTCTAAAATAGCTTCAAATTTATTTTTTACTTCAGTTAATTTCAAATATTTTTGTCCTGTTCCTTGAAGTTCTAATAAAAGTTCATCAAAAATCTCATTAAAATCAACATTTTTTCCTTCAACACTTTCACTACTTAAAATCTTATTAATTTCATCTTCTATTAATTCTACACTTTCTTCTATCTCAGAAATTTCATTTCCATTTATCTCTTCATTTGAGATTCTAGTTAGTGCAAAAATTAGATTTTTATAGTTATTATCATTTATCATCTTATTTTTTGTAGATTCTTCAGTTAAAAGTTCAAGGTAACTTTCAAAAATACCATTAACTATTTTTTTATGTTTTATAAATAGATCTTTTAATTCTTCTATTTTCCCTTCAAGTTTCTTCAGATCTTTTTTATCACAAGCATTACAAACTATAATATCATTTTCAATAACAACTAATTCACATGGTACAACTCCTGGTAAATCCACTATAAATTTATCCAATGAAGCTATATTTTTAAATTTTAAATCTTCTAAAATTTTTATAGCTTTAATCTTTATCTCCATATCCTTTAAAAATTCATCTTTATATTCAATAAACTTTTTGTTATAGGCATCATGTCTAACTTTGTACTCATTATTATAATTTTTTAGAAGCTCTTTTAATTTAGAGTCAATATCCTTTAGTAAATTAATATTATAGAAATCCTTTTTATAAGTTTCAAAAGATTCTCTTAAACTTTTTATTTCAAATTTTAAATCTCCATAGCCATTTAAATCCATTACTTTATCTTCTAATTGAGGTATAAATCTTACAGCATTTTCATAACTAGATACAGCAGGAGATGTAATATCTCTTATTTTTAATAATAGTTCTTTAAAAGAATCTAGATTCTCTTGGAAACTTTTATTTTTATCCATTATATTTGGAAGTTGTGCTACACTTTTGAAAAACTCTTCAGATTTACCTGTTAAACCAAATGAATCAATCTCTTTTAACTTTTCTACAAGTTTTTTAAACTCTTTTGTCTTTATTCCTTTTGTTCTTAATCTTTTCTCTTTATCTTCTAGATTCTCATAAATTGTTTTTATCTCTGTACCTAAAACTGTAAATGGAGTAAAGTCATTTTTACTTTCAGCTTTAAAACTACGAGCTTTACTTTGTTTTACTATTTTTAATGTATTTAAAGCTTTCCAAACATCTTCAACTTCAACAGGAATTATAGCTCCTTTATCTACTTCTATTTTATAATCTTCTGGTTTTTCTGATAAAGTTTTTAGTGTTGTTGCATCTAAAGTTACATATGTTTCCTTATTTCCACTAACACAAATTATAGCAAACTTTCCTGCCTTATTTGCAATATAAATATATAAATCTATTAATTTATCAGATAACCCATAAGGAGCATCTTTTAAAATTCTATATTTTTCTTTAAAAGATAAGTTCTCTTTTAAGATAATATTCATAATTTCTTTTGAACTTTCTGGTGCCTCTTCTCCTGGAACCTTTAATTGAAATTTATACCCAGAAACTGTTTCTGTAAATGTTATTAGACCTAAAGGCTCTAATAACATTCTTAATTGTTTTACTCCTGAAGATGTATCATTTCTTGAAAACTCTCCCAATCCTCTATCAAGAGATAATTTTATAATATCATTTAATCCATCTCTTTTATTAAAGTTTTCAACTTTTATCTCTCTTGGAAACTTATTATAATAATTAAATAATAAATCTGTATAAAAAGCATGTTCTGATCTTATTGTACTATCTACTCTTCCTCCACCAAATATAAAGGTAAAATTTCTTAAATTAGCAAATTTTCTTAAATACTTATTTCTTATTTTATCTTCTAATTTACGTCTTCTTGTTATTATAATTTTTGCTAACTCTTCATTTGCGAGAATCTCTTTATCATTTGCCTCTATTCTTAATAAAGCTCCATACTCTCTTAGCTCTTCCTCTTTAAATGGATTTTCATTTACAAAAGCAATACAAACATTTCCATTAACATCTTTAAATTTTTTAGCATATTCTCTTATTAGTTCATCTTTATTATAGTTTTCATAGAAATTTGGAATAACAAAAATTATTTTTCCATACCCTGAATGTTCAACCAAACTGCTAATATCCCTATTTAACAATTCATCTAAATTTAATTTAGCCCCATCTAAAGTTACATTAAAAGGAAAAATCCCCATATTATATTTTAATTGATATTTACTTTTTATAAAAATTCTACATTCTGATTTATTTAGAATATTTTCCATAATATTTATTGCAGAAACATTGGCCATTTGTTCTGATATTTTTTTATTTAAGTTAACTCCACCTACTTCTGCTACCAATCTATAGGCATCTTTATTCATAATTACATGAGAATAGTTTGTATTTACTACTCTATTTAATGAAGTTCTAACTACATCTTCATCTTTTTCTTGATAAATATCTTTTATATCTTTAGCTGTTAATTCTGCCTTTGCATTTGTCTTAGTTAAAGAACTTGAATAAGCTATTGTAATTGCTCTTAAATATTTAATTATATCATCATCTTCAGAATAACCATTTATACTTTGATTATATATATTTATAATTTCTGGCTTTTTACTTTCAATTGCATCTTGGAATGTTTCAAATAAATCACTTAAAGTTACTAAATTTAATTTTCCATTTTCTTCAATTGGTTTTATAAAATATTTTTCTTTAACAATCTCTTTTATAAATCCTAAAGTTGTTCTTGTTTTTTGAGCATATATTGTTGAAATTGGCATTAAATAATCTAATGTTGCTGGGTGTATTGGATAAAAATCTTCAAATTTATATGGATATTTATTTTCTAATGTTTCTATATAATCTCTATACTTAATAGCATACTCTCTAAAAGTAGATTTATCAAATAAAGTTAAAGTGTTTTTTATAAGTTCATTTCCTTGTTCAAATTTTAAAGTATGAGCTTGAAATCTTCCTATTATCTTATCTAATTCATTTGCATTTCCAATTCCATAACTTTGTAATATATCATTTATATCTTTATGTAAAGAAACTATAAAAGCAACATTTTTTTGAGAATTTTTTGAAGTTAATTGACATAAAGTTTGGATCTGTCCTAAATCTTTATTAATTCTTTTATTTTCTATTGAGGCAGTTATATAAGCTGAAAATTCATCAAATATTATAACTAATTCATTATATCCATTTTTTGCTAATTCCTCATTTATTTCAGATAAGAAATTATCAAAACTTGGTACTTCTATTTGAAGTGGGAATCCTGTAACATCTTTTATAGTTTTCTTTGCAAGCTCAAGCCCCTCTCTTCTAAAGTTAGATAGACTTGCTAATAAATCCTCTATAGTTACATCTCTATCTTCTAAATATTGATCTATACTATCTCTATATATAGGAGAATAATAAACTTTTGATATTGTTTCTTTTGCAGAAAAATATACTGAGTTTATTTTAAAATCATCAAACTCTTTTTCTAAGCTTTCTAAAATTTTACTTTGAATAACATCTATAAACTCTTTTTGATTTTCTAATTCTCCATTTATTCTTACAACAAAATATTTTTTCTTATCTTGAATTACTTTTAATTGAAATTGTAGCTCTGGATAATCTTTAAATTGCTCTATCATCTTATTAGCAAGCACACTATTTTTCATCTCTAAAATTATGCTTAGCATTAATAGAAAATATGATTTCCCTGTTCCATATTGTCCAGATAAAATATGAGATCTTTTTACAGTAGTATTTATATCTCCACTTAATTTTTCAATTCTACTTCTGCTTCTAACCATATTAAAACTTTCTAAAATTTCAACAAAAGTTTCAGCTATGTCATCTGTCATTATATATTTTGATAGCATTTTTTCATGCTCATTTATGTTTAATCCCCAGCTCAAATCAACAACTGGTTCAAATTCTTTTATTGACAATATATCTTTTATTCTCATCTTTCCCTTACACCCCTAAAATTATATTTTTTTGTGGATAGTTTAATTCTAACAATCTTTCAAGTTTCATTATTTTTATATCACTAAATACAAAAATAACTTTCTCTTTAAACTTCTGCAATTCCATCTCTTTAAAAAACTCTCTAAATTCATTTTTTTCATGTAATATATTTTGAATAATCTCTAAATTATCTACAATCAATATCTTTTCCTCTTCAAAAGATATTCTTTTTATATATTCAAAAAATTTCCCTGTATTAAATACTTTTAAAGTTAAATTATTATCACAAAAAAATTTATAGCTTTCTTTTTCAAAATCTAGGTATTTTACATTTTTTAACTCACTAAAATCTATTTCTTGTTGTAATTTCTTTAAGTAGATATAGGCATTTATTCTAGACTCTATTTCACCATTTAAAATCTTTTCTATTTTTTCTCTATTTATCATAATAGGAACTCCTTTATGCTTGTTCTATCATCATATCTAAAATATCTTCCTTTGTATATCTATTACTCTTTGTTATTTGATTTAAACCAGCAATTGAGCTTATATCAATTAATCCCAACGCTTTTATCTCTTCTAATGTTTCCATTATTGCATCTGAGTCCATTAAAAATATTCTTCCTATATTATATTTATCATTTATTATTGAGCTTATCTCCATAGTTGTTTGCCCCTCTTTCCACATATCATAAATTATATATGCTCCAACTAATGGTTCTACCCAATATGAGTGTAATTCATATATTGTATTTTTCTTATCTTCACTTGCTATTTCTAAAATTCCCATTTTCCCAAATCCTGTTTCAGAGTCTGCTAAAACCTTTAAAGCTGTTACAATAAATTCAGGATATTTAGGATCAGCTCCCAATTCAAGTAAAAATTTTTTTGCACTTTCTAAACTTATTTTATTATCAAAATCTGAAATTTTTTTACTTAAATATTCATTTAATATTTCTGCAAAATAATAATGTCCATCATTTTTCTCTAACTCTGGATTTCTTGCCAAATGATATAGCATTAATGGTTCTATATAATCATATGCTTCTTTAGTTTTTAAATAAAATTCTCCTAATTTTGTTAGAGTGTATTCTCTGTTTTTTTCCTCAATTGCATTTATATATTTAAGCCACTCTATAAAAGTAATAACTTTATTTTCACCTGCTCCTGATTCCTCTTTTAATTCACTTTTCCCATTTTCCCCTTTTTTTATTATCTCTAATAATTTTAATATATATGGTATTTCTATTTTAAATTTTTGTTTTGAATGCATAAATTTTTCCCCCTTATTTAAATATTTCTTCTATTAAGTTATTAATTTGAATATAATAGTCTTGTTTATAATTAGTTATCCCTTCTCTTTCTAATGCCTCAGATAAAATTTCTCTATTTTCTTCTGAAACTTTTAAAAATTCAATTATTCTCAATTCAAGAATTTCTTCTAGTTGATTTTTATTTTTATCTATAAATTCTTTAAATTTTACATTTAATACTATTTCTTCTGACTTTATATCAAATGAATACGGAATTTTTTTTAAACTTGTATAAAATGCTCCTATTACATTTCTTTTTAATATTTTTTGTATTTCATTATCTGGAATTTCGTCATAATTAAAAATTTTATTTTCAAAAATTTTTTCTATTTCTACATCTACAGATGATTTTTTAGAACGACCATTATAAATAGTCATATTTATTGGATATTTTACTTTATAATTAAAATACAATTTTGAAAAATTTATGGATATTCTATAAAAAATATCTGTTTTAGCTACATTCATTTCTAAAATAGCCTTAAACAATAGGAGCTTATATAAATTTTTCATTATATTTCCTTTTGAAAAGAAATGAACTATCGCATCTTTATAATCAATAGTTGAATATATTTCTCCACTTTTTAAATTCCAACCTGCTTCACCCATATTTTATCCTTTCATATCTAATAAAATTTTAGCTATTACTTTCTTTTTCTGTTCAACTGTTAAGCTAAATCCCATATTCTTAATATCCGCTAAAATTTTTGAGGATAACATTTTTTCCATTGTATCTGTTATCTCTCCCAATTCAATAATCTCTTCATTTCCCTTAAATTGGATTTTTAGACAATCTATATCCTCTATTTTTTCTTTTTTTACCTTTGAAGTTTCTTTTTCTAATAGTTGGATAAACTCTTCTAAATCCTCTGCTCCTCTCCAGTTATCATAAGAGAATCCTTTTATTCTTTTAGTTAAGTTTTTTAAGATTTCCTCTGAAGAGAGTTCCTTTAAACTTTCCAAGTATAATTCTATTTCTAAATCTATATTTTCAAAACTTAAACTATCTACATATTTTTTTAAATTATTAAGTTTCTCTTTTGATAATATTTTAACTGTTTCTTTTTCTAGATTTTCAACAAAACTATTCTTACTCTCTTCTAAAGATGATATTTCAAAATTAAATTGATCAATAAGTATTTTGTAATTATCTGTTCTATATATATTTGGTAAATCTTTTAATAAAAACTCTTCTGCTCCACCTATTGTAAACAATCTTTTATATATTTTATTCAATCCCTTTAAACTAGGAAGATACATAGTATTAATATATCTTGGTTGATTTAATAAATAGTTTTTTATTCCATCTAATATTCTATTAGATATTTTACTATCATTCTTCTTTACATATTTAGCTACTATCTGCTCTAAATTTTCTAAATACTTTATCTCCTCTTCAGTTATTTTATAATATGCTATTTTATATTTTTCAGGATTTTTTTCTAATAAGTCAAAAATATCTATTGAAAAATTTACTTCCCCTTTTTCTTCTGAAAATGAAACTACTATTTGATCTTTATTTTCTATACAAACTATTCCTAATAAAAAAGTAAATAATCCCTCTCTTATTCCATAATCTCCAAGATTACTACAATATTTTCTATATATTTTTTCCAATGATTCAGAATTTTCTTTAATATCTTCTAAAATCTCAGACATTAATTTGTTAAATTCTAAATATTTTTCATTATTAATATCCTTATCATAGATTCCAGTATTTTTTATAAGAATTCTTGCTACTGAACTTTCAGCTTTTGTATCATTAAAATATTCCTCTTTTAACTCTCTATTTTCAGCTATTTTCTTTAAAATTTCATATCTAGCTTTTTTCATTGGACTAGAAATATTTCTTCTATTTATTAGTTCATAATTTATTCCAATATATTTAGGATACTTTTTATTTAGATAATCATTTGTTATCTCTATTAAATCTATATTTTCATTAAAAAACAGATTCATTTTTTTTAAAATTTCATTTTTTATCTCTTTTTTATAAATTTCTATTTCTATTCTTAAAGCTTCATTTTCTTCAACTTTTTCATTTTCATATATAAGTGCAATTGCCTCTAACTCTTTTAACTCTTGATAAATTTCTAATTTATTTTCCTTGCTACTTACTAAGATATAATCATTTTTTTCTTTTAATGCCTCTTTTATCTTTGAATAATTTTCATTTCCCTCTATATTTGTTAAATAGATTATTCTTCCATCTTCTCTATAATTTTCTTTTAACTCCTCTAATTTAGATATATTAGAAACATCTACAAAATATTGTCCTAAATATCTGTTGATTTTATTTAGATCATTGTATTTTAAAGGATAATAATTTCCTTTATACATCTCTTTTTCTAATCTTGCAATATAATCAAATCTTCCTATTTTCTTTTCACAATATTCTTCTATCTTTTTCTCAATATCTAAATCTGCTCTTTCTAAAATTTTATAATAATTTTTATATTTGTTTAAAACAATATATCTATTTTCTTCTAAGAAACTCAAATCTAAATTCTCTTTATTAAAAATATATCTTAAAGTTTCTATATTAGGTTCTATCTCAGCAAAATTATTATTTATATATATCATTGCTAAAGCTTTTATAATTCTTATATTATTTTCATCATCTTTAGGTATTCTAGAAATAGCATCTCTACTTGAGATATATACTTTATATTCTAAAGAATCTACTGGAAGTTGCTTTATCTCTCTCTCAAAATAATCATACAAATAATCAATTGTAATAAATTCTCTTTTAGTATTGGAATCAAAAATTAAACTTCTTAATCCATTGCTATCATCTGAGCAGATAAAAGCAAAAAGTGTTCTCTCATTTTGAGCTAATTTTTGAGATAGATCAGGTAACGAAAATGCTGTTATATAATCTAGAGGATAAAAATCCTTTGTATATTCTTTAACATTTTGTGGAATAAGAGCTTCTAAAAGAGTTTCTTTTAACTTTATATTGTTATTATCTTTTCTGTATTCATCATAATTATTTTTTTGAATAATATTCTTTAATATTTGTAGTATACTTGTTTTTTCAAATATTAAATGCTCTTTTAAAAATCTTCCACTTACTTTTTCCCATTCTTCTCTTTCTGAAGTGTTTTTTAATTTTCTAGTATATTGAAAAATATCTTTGTGAGTTATCAATAGAAAATTTGAGTTATTTTCTAGATTGCAATACTCTGCCATATCTTGAATCTCTTTTACATCTATATTATTTATATTGGTTTCTAAATATCTTCCAAACTCATCAAAAACATAAACAATTCCTGAATAACCATTTTTTTCAAGCTCTAACTCTACTTCTTCAAGTAATTTTTTTATATTTTTTATTTCACCACTATAAGAGAATTTCTCTCCCCCAAATTGATTAGAATATACTTCTGAAAATATCTTTTCAACTTTTTTAGTTTTATATTCTAACTCCTTATAAAAACTATTTTTATCTAATTCTAACTTAAAATTATTATAAATATTTTTATGATTTTCTTTCCAATAATTTAACTTTGCCTCTATAATATCTATTTTTGTAGAAATTTCAATATCTATATTCTTTTCCTTTAAAGCTTTTCTTAATCCTGAAAATACCCCCTCTGAAAAGTTTTCCATAGATTCATCTACAAATACAATTAGATAATTTTTTTCCTTAGCTCTTTTTAAACTATCTGAAATATTGTAAACATTTTTTGCCTTTTCTAATAAAACAGAATAATCTTCATATTTCAAATCTGATCCTAAAATGCTTGTAAATAAAGCAGTAAAATAGGATTTTCCTGTTCCATACGCCCCTGATAAAATAATAGATCCATTAATTTTATTTTCAACATATAATAAAAATTTTTCCAACATTCTCATATTATTAAAAGTTGGATAATACTCGTTTAGTTTTTCTTTATTTGTATAATCACTCCTTAAATTTATTGAATAGTTATTTGTTTTAAGTATCTCTATATTTACATTACTCCCCATTTCATTTACTCTCTTTCCATTATTAATTCTATAATTTCTCTTTCTGAAAGCTCTTTTATTAAATTTATATTTTGTAGACCTGCTGTTCTATCAACAAATACAAATTCACGATTTTCTAATTTTGAGATTATTTTTTCATACTCATTTATTCTCATTTTTATTATTCCATTTATAAAATCATAAGATTCTATTATTGAAATCTGTTTATTTGTTACTTTTCTTTTTAACAGAAAAAATATTATCTCTTCTGCTATCTCATTATTATCAATATTTCTAAAATAATATTTTCCCTCTTCATTTTTTAATAAATAATTTAATTTTATAAAAGGTGAAAATAGATTATCTTCTGGATCTTCTTTTAAATCAATATCTTTATAATAAGTTTTTATAAATACATTTACACTATCTTTCACACTTCTTTCAGATATTTTTTCACTTTTTTCTTTGTAAAAATCAATTAAAATATTTCTAGCTTCCTCTTCTGTAAAAACACTATTTTTCTTATCTCCTATAAATAAATTCCATAAAATAGGATTTTCTTCATTTTTATCTCTCTCCATTATATATGTATGTAACAACCATAATGTATCTATCTTTTGAAGATATGGATCTTTTTTTAAAATATATTCTATTTCTCTTTTTAAACAATATTTTTTATCTTTTTTCTCTATAATATCCAACATAATTAACCAAAATCTCAATGATTGGACCATTACACTTCCTATTCCCAATTCATCTATTGCTTTTATATTGCTCTTTGAAAATATATCTTCACTATTATTTTTTAGAATATATTCAATCCCTTTTTTTAGCCACCCATTTCTTAAATAAAAAGAGCTATGCCCTACTAATAAATCTGTCATCTTTTACTCCTTACTCTTTGTTCTAAGTGCTGAGGCAACTAAACACCCCATATCAAATTTGGTTACACAATTTAAACAGTGAACACACTTATTTTCATCAATGGTATATTTTCCATTTATTACACTTAAAGCTCCAAAACTACAAGTTGAATTGCATGCTTGGCAATATATACATGTATTAAATTTGTTTATTTGTCTTATAATTTTCCCATACAAATACTTATCTTTTAAATTAATCAATGTAATTTTTATCTCTCTATTTTTTTCTTTAAATAATATTTTAAATAAAGCTTCTTTCTCTCTATTTAAAACATACATCTCTTGAGATTTTCCACTATTAGAAATAGAAATTTTTCCAAAAGGTTTAAATAAAGTTATAAACTCTTCATCTATATCTCTGTTTAAGTTTAAAATATATGTATTTTTTTCATTAATACACTCTTTTTGCTTAAAATTAAGATCTTTACTTTTTTCTAGTCCTGCTCCACCTTGTCTAGTTTTCCATTTGTTATTTTTTACATATTTTTCTACTTCTTCTTTTAATTCTTCTTGAGATAAAGGGATATTATTTTCTAAATGATATTCCTTAACAATTTTATATGAAAAATCATATAAAAACTCTTCCCACTCTTTATAGTCAAAATTAATTTCCCCATATTCATCTCTAGAAACATATATTTTTGCTAAAAATTGAGAAATATCTGAATTGTTTGGACACATCCAACACCCAACTCTAGGAAATCCTAATTTATAATTATCATTAAAATCTATTTTTTCACTTAATATATATAACCAAATATCCAAATCAAACCAATCTATTACAGGTGATGCAACGATTCCACCATGTATTTTTGGTGTTTTGCTCACTTTTAAATACTTACTTCTTGAGGCAGATTCTTTTCTTCTAACTCCATAGAAAGTTAAAAAATCTTCATCAAAATTTGATATATTTTAATGTAAAATTATTGTATTACAATAAAAAATAAGGATAGAACTTAATCTATCCTTACTATAAATTACTTAATTATTTTCTTAAAAAATTATGTTAAATAGTCTATTTAAATTTTTTTAATACTATATTAAACCATTTTTCATTTTTTCTATCTGCTCTTACATCTTCAGTTATAAACCATTGTAAAATTTTACTTTCAAACTCTTTTCCTAATTTTATAAATTTCTCATATGTAAAACAAGTGAATTTTCTTCCATCTTTCTCATAGTTTTTATCTCCATATTTAAAAGAAATATAAACTATCCCATCTTTTTTTAAACTTTTAAATATCTTTCTTAAAGTTTCTACTATCTCATCTTCATCTAAATGCAATAGTGATGCACATGCCCAAACTCCAATAAACTCATCTTGATAATTTAATTCTCTCATATCTTGAATAATCACTTTTTGCCCAATATACTCACTAGCCCTCTTTCCAAGCTCCTCTGATATATCCATAGCCACCACTTCAAAACCACTATCTAAAAAGTATTTTGAATCTCTTCCACTTCCACAACCTAAATCTAAGATTTTTCCTTTATTACATGGAAGATTTTTTAAAAATATATCATATAATTCACTCATATTAGCTTTTACTGTTTGATTAAAAAACTCTTGAGCATTTTTATTGTAATAATCTTTTGTCATCACTCCTCCATATACTTTCTTCTAAAATAGTTGACAACCCTATAATCTATTCTCTCTTTTATCTCCTCAAGAAGATAGCTACTATTTTTAATTTCATTATATAGTAGAGAGTTTAAAATAAATCGTTTATTTTCATAGGAAAAGAACTCTATATTTTTTCCCTTTTCAGTAAGATATTTTATAGGATTATCCTCTGCTAATTTCTGATATTTTTTATCATCAAGATCTAAATGCCTTTTATTATTGAGATCTTTTTTATGCACCTCATCTAAGTAGAAATTTTTAAAATACTCTCCTATCACCTTTAAATCAACCTCTTTCTTAAGATTATCAAACAGAGAAAGGAGCAAAGGCATTTTATAAGATTTTGTCATAGATGTTGTTTCTAAAAATTTTAAAAATCTAATTGTATTTTCTGAATACTCTTTTTGCTCATCACTTAAAATCTCCATCTCTTTTTGGAAATTATACCAGCTTTTAAAAGTTTTTAGATACATATGGACTGGAATCTCTCCATAAGTATACACTTCCATAATTGTAGGGATCTTTTTTAATTTTTCCATTAACTTTCTATAATCTTCTTTTATTAACTCTTCCTGTCTAAGATTTTTTCTCTTTAACTTTTCAAAATACTCAATAAGTTTAAAGTCAAACTCTGCACTACAACCAATAGGAAGCAAAAAATCTTTATCAGTAGTATTTATAACTCCTTTGTTTTTAGTGTAGTTCCCAGTAAGAAAAAGTGGCTTCAGTTCAGCTCCCTTATAATTTCCTACAAAATCTAAAACCCTCAACTTATCCTTACCTTCATATTTTCTTAATCCTCTACCTAATTGCTGAATAAAAATAGTATATGATTGAGTAGGCCTTAAAAATAGTAGAGTATCAATACAAGGGATATCAACCCCCTCATTAAATATATCAACTGTAAAAATTATATCTATCTCTCTATTTTTAAACTTATTAATTATCTCCTGCCTTTTGACTATTGAGGTTTCTCCAATTATAACATCATTAGCTATACCCTTTTTCCTAAAAAAATTACCTAATTCTCTACAATGCTTTACACTAGCACAGAACCCAATAGTATGTTTTTTTCTAAATTCCATATATTTTTCATATACAAGTTGGTGTCTTTTCTCTACAATCAAAGCATTTTCCAAAGATGTAATATCATATTTTCCACTTCTCCAAGGTATAGACTCATAATCTGTATCATCATAAATTCCAAAATATTCAAAGGGAGTCAACCAACCATTATTTATACCAACAGTGAAATCACATTGATATGCAATATTATAGTCACATAGTTTATATACATCTCCATTATCTCCTCTATCTGGAGTAGCAGTTAATCCCAATAGAAACTTAGGTTTAAAATAGTTAAGAACCTTTAAGTAACTTTTTGAACTACTGTGGTGAAACTCATCTATAATGATGTAATCAAAAGCTTCCTTTGAAAAATACTCTTCATTTAAGTAGTCATCTTTACTCAACGTAGAGATACTAGCAAAAACTATATCTGAATCTTTATTCTTTTCAAGTCCTGTAAAATATCCATAACTTTTCTTATCACCATAGACACTTTCAAAGGACTTTTTTGCCCCTCGTAAAATCTCATCTCTATGAACTATAAATAAAACTCTATTAAAGTTCATAGTATCAAAAACAGCTAAATAAGTTTTTCCTAAACCTGTAGCTACTATTACCATAGCCTTTTTATACCCCTCTTCACGAGTTTTTGACAACTCATAGAGAGCTGGTATCTGAAAATTTCGTGGTTCTATAATTGAATCTGTTTTTTCACTGTCCTTTGGATCAAATAACTCTCCAAACTCATCTTTTCTGTATCTTTTTTCATACTCTCTTAACCACTCTAAAGTGAGATCAAAGCTATTTCTCTCATACAGCTCTGAAAACTCCTCTAAAATCTCTTGTACTTCACTATTTTCCTTAGAGATAAGGTGATAATTCCACTCTACTCCACTTACTAAAGCTGAATATGATATATTTGACGAGCCTATATATATTTCAAAGTTATCATCTTTTTTAAATATATAACTTTTTGGATGAAAAGATTTGTTCAAAGGATTATCAAAAATCTTAACTCCACCTATATCAACCAATCTATATAGAGCATTTGGCTCACTAACTTTCATATAGTCACTGGTTAAAATTTTTATCTTTTTCCCCTGCTCCTTAGCCTCTTTCAAATCTTTTATTAAAAGTTTCATTCCTGAATCTCTAATAAAAGAGACATTCATTATAATCTCATCTGAATTTTTTATAGATTCTCTCAATGATTCATACATTGTTATTCTATTATTTGATATTAACCCACGGCTTTCACCTTTTTTATATTTTATTTTTAATATTCCAACTTTTACTCAAGAGATATAGTGTTAAAAAGTTGAAATTATAATTGCAAATTACTTAATCTAAACTTTATAATATATCTTTCATTTTCTTCATTATATCATTTTTTTAGTGTGTTGCAATATAAAAAATTAAATGATTAATAAAGTTAATAATCTTTTTTATAAACAAAAAATTTAAAATTTATTTTGAATTAAATTCATCTTTAAAAGAGAGCTGTCTCATAGAAAACTCCACAAGATTTTTAAAAGTAACTCCCAAAAGTTTAATACTACTTTTCTCCTCAATCTCATTAAAAATCTCTTGAACATACTCAAATAATTTATCCCTATCATAAGTAGCAATAGATATAGTTTTAGCCTTATTAATAATCACTCTATTCTCATATCTCACCTTAATTGAAATAGTTTTAGTAAGAAAATTTTTCTCCTTTAGACGTCTATAAGCAGTTTCAAAAACCTCTTGAAGCTTTTTATTGATCTCACTTTCTGTATTTAAGGAAAAAGAGTAGGTATTTTCTGCCCCAACAGAGTGGGTAGGTTTATCATATTCAACAGGGCTATAATCTATACCTCTACTATACAAATAGAGAAGTTCTCCCCTAGCTTTTCCATATCTTTTAGTAAGCTCTTTAAGTGAAAATTTGTGAACATCTCTTACAAGAAATATATTATCTTTATTCAGAAGTTTTTCAAATTTCTCCCCTACCCCTTGAAGCTTTCTAATCTTTTTCTCCTTCATATATTCAACAAACTCCTCTTCACTGTTGAATATATATTGTCCAAAGGGCTTATTTATGTCACTGGCTATTTTAGCTGAAATCTTATTAACTCCAATTCCAACAGAACAAGTTAAACCAGTGTGTTTAAAGATTCTCTCTCTAAAGGTTTTAGCAAATTTCTCCTTTGATGAGAACTTTTTTATCACTTCTGTTATATCTATATACCCTTCATCAAGGGCAATAAACTCTATTTTATGAGTTATTTTTAAAACTAAGTTATGGATAATTTGTGACTCTTTAAAATATTTTTCTTTATTTGGGAAAACAATCATTAAGTTAGGACAAAGTTTTTTAGCTTCAAATGTACTCATAGCTGAATGAATACCATATTTACGAGCTTCATAATTAGCAGTAGTAACCACTCCACCAGCAACAACCATTGGATGATTTTTATATCTAGGGTTATCTCTTGTTTCTATTGAAGCATAAAAACAGTCCATATCATAATGAAGAATAACTCTGTCCATTTTCTCTCCTTTTTTCTCTCTTAAAGTTATTTATATATATCTATTATTATATCATTTTTTCTTATATAGGCAACGAGTAGACAACAAAATTAGTTCAATAATTCAATTGTTTTTCTTAATTCTTCAGTATCTTTATGAGTATATATATTTTCAGTTGTATTAAAATCAGTATGTCCAATTTTTTAATAAAAAAATCCCCAGTAAATTAATACTGAGGATTTTAAATTTCTTATTTAGTTTGCTGTTATTTATATATCTCACTTCTATGGCCTATCTCAAGTACTAATATTATAATTTTTTCATCTTCAATATCACACAATACTCTATAATTACCTACTCTATATCTCCAATAACCTTTTAAATTACCAATTAACGCTTTTCCATGAACTCTTGGATCTTCACAATCTACTAAGTTTTTCTTTATCCATTTTAAAATCAATCTTTGTACAGAAGTATCTAATTTTTTTAAATCTTTTTTTCCTTGCTCGGAAAATTCAACCTTATAACCCATCTGTTTCATCAAATCCTAATTCTTTTACCAAATCGTCAAATGAAGTTGTCTTCATTCCACTAGCTATATGATTTTTATAAGCTTTATCAGCTAACTTTATATCATATTCATCTTCTAGTTTTTCAAAGATTATTTTTTTTATATAACTTGAAATTCCAAGCCCTTCAAATTCAGAAACTTCTTTTAATATTTTTTCTTCATTTTCATTTAATCTCAAAGAAATAACAGACATTTTTATCTCCTCCTTTTATGTACTACTATTGTAATACATCAAAAAGAGAAAGTCAACATTTTTTCCAAACTTAAAAAATTATCAGATATCAAAAAGGTCCTAAACTCACTAAGTTTAAGACCTAAAATATTTAAGTGGCAACAAACTTTTTAATCTTACTTCACAGTACTAATATAATTTGTTGTTATTCTTTGTGAACCTCTCCCACTTAAAATTACTTCGTAATTTTTGAAGTGGGAGCTTCTTCT
>ERZ791617.511-NODE-511-length-24236-cov-3.44051_pt1 | contig 24236 bp, 20 predicted proteins | sample MGYA00510272_ERZ791617 | MGnify/ENA primary metagenome ERZ791617 (study PRJEB30046, sample SAMN00715200) | human gut metagenome | study: EMG produced TPA metagenomics assembly of the A metagenome-wide association study of gut microbiota in type 2...
CCACCGGACGAACCGTCTCGTTGGCAAAATCGGCAGCAGCCAGGCGGTTCGGATAAGCCTGTGCACGTGTGTTACGGATCCAGTCGAGCGCCAGAGTCTTTTCCGAATCAATCAATGAAGATCCCCAGTGCACCAGGTAATACTTGGCCATAGGCATGGTACCGTCCTGGATTACCTTTTCCACCTTTGCCAAATCCACTTCCGAAACCTTTCCTCCAGCCTCAATGGCAGCCACCATCGGTGCAATATCGAACGAACGGTATCCCAGACGGATATCCTCTTTCACCAAATCACCCGCCAAAGGCAGAGAAGCATAAAAAGGAAGTTTCGGATTTGCCACGTGACATTCCATACATCCCGAATTTGTCAACAATTCCAACATCTGTTTGTCGGCCGGCAAATCCGCCGAAGGCGGCTGATTCACCAAACGATAAGTTACTGCACCGCCAGCGACAATCACCAAAGCGGCCAAAAAGATCTGCTTTTTCATGTTTCTTTGTTTTTATGATCAAAAAATCAATTAGTTGCTGTCCGATTATATAAATGCACACTCTGCTGTGCCGCCGGCAGGTAATTCACCCCGTACCAGCACATCTGGAGTGTCAGGAAACTTCCGATGAGAATGAGATACAGCGTACGGGGCCTTGACTTTCCCCAAAGCCGCAGGTGGATATACGTCAGATACCCCGCCCAGGTAATCGCCGCCCAGGTCTCCTTGGGATCCCAGCTCCAGTAATTTCCCCAGGCATCCTTTGCCCAGATGGCTCCGGTCAGCATTCCTACCGTCAGAAAGGCCGTTCCGGTATAGATAAGTTCATCGGCCATGGAAAGGTAGCTCTCCTCGTGACGGAAAAGTCCCACACACGAAAGCATGAAGGCACAGCCCAGTACGGAATACGAAAACATATACACCGTCACATGCGGAATAAACCACACACTCTGCAGCGCCGGCATCAGCGACTGGTCGTGAATCTCCGGCTTCAGCAGGTTGATGACGCAGAAGACCACTGCCACCACCGTGGAAAACGACAAGATCCACCGGTATCCCCATCTCCAGTAAGTCAGCATTCCCGAAATACCCATGAAGAAAGAATACCACAGACGGGTCTCACCCATGGTGCGCAACGGAGGGCGCTGCAGGGAAATCCACAGACCGGCAATAAAACACGAGAATACCAGCGTACCGCAGAGGGTAAGCCACAAGGCCGCCTTGCTGCGCGAATCGGTACGCAGGGAAACCAACGCTCCGGCCAGCCAGCAGGCAGCAGCCGGTATCACAAACCAAATAAAATTATCCCATGTAATCATTTCTGCAACTTCTTTTTATTCACCGGTCCTTCTACAAACAGCAGTACGCCTCCTATCAGCGTCAGCAAGATACCTGCCAGCTGCACGTACTTCCAGGGTTGGCGGACAATCTGCAGCACACAATAGGCAGTCTGTCCGCTTTTACGCTCATAGCCTGTCAGGTAAATGTCCTCTCCCCAGCGATAGGAATAGGGATGATTGACCTCAAGACGGGCCGTATCCTTTCCGGCACGTACCTTCGCCTCATAATGACGGGGCATGCCGTTCTCATAATAATCCGCATCAAAACTCAGCAGTTCCAGCTCATAATCCAGGTAAACCACCTTGCCTTCCATCGAATATGGCCGGCTGGAAGCCTCTCCCTTCAGTACCGGGATACGCAGGTTCTGACAGTCGGCCGAACCGAAAAATCCGGCAAACAAGGCCAGCCAGAGTCCCGCATGATTGGCCACAAAGCGCCAGCGGAACTTCCGGGCTCTGAATGCTCCACGATAGGTCACCAGTGCCAGATGGGTAAGCAGCAAGAACAATATTGAGACAAATATCCACGAGGTCATGAAATCGTAACAGCCCAGGCTTCCCCACAAACCGGTTTTCGCAGCCGCTTCTTCAGCCGACAGCTGAGGGAACAGACCGATCACCATGCAACCGGCGATAAACGACACCAGGGTAAATACCGTCATGGAAGGAGACAGTAAAAAGCGGATGGCCCGTCCTTCGCGGTAATCCTTATACCACATCCACAAAGCAAAAAGCCATAATGCCGCTACAAGTAAATTGACCGGATAGGCGAAAAAGCGGAAAGGTAGATTCCCCACCGCTACCTGAAGCAAGGCAGCTACCGCCAGATATCCTGTGAAAAATATAGTTTCAGCCCGTCTCATTATAGTTTTGTTAGTTTCTGGATGCAAATATATAAGTTTTCATTAATGTATTCAAATTTTCAATTAACAAAAATTGTATTTATTACAACCTGTGTATTTCCTCCCGTTACAGGAAAGAATTTCTCAGTTTTACAATGAAAATCCTTTCTTTCCGGCACTTTTTCCGGAATTTGGGAAAAACTGCAAAAAGTTATATTTTTGCGTGACATAATTCATCTACAGATATGAAAAAAGACGATGTAACACAAGAGGCTCCCGTCTGTGCCTGGTTTGTCTTCAACAACGGACAAGTGTTGATTGAAAAAAAAGCAGACGGATACCACATTCCCTGTTCTTCCCTTCCCCCGACTGAAGTTCCCGTAGGAAGCACCATACACACCATCGGTTACCTGAACGAATACCTGGCCAAAACCTATGCGATATACCACCCGGTACCCGGCAACGAAGACAGTCCGCGGATGATGAAAGACCTGAGGGCTTCTTACGACGTATTGCCTTTAGAGGAGTACAACAAGGCCGGAAAGGCTTCGCAGATACTGAACTGGGACAAGAACAGCCGCTATTGCCCGATGTGCGGAGTACCGACCACACAGGTCTCCCCCATAGCCAAGCGCTGTCCGGAATGCCGGCAGGAATTCTATCCCCGCATCTCACCGGCGGTGATTGTACTGATCAAGAAAGAAGACAGTATATTATTGGTACATGCCCGTAATTTCAGGGGAACCTTCAAAGGACTGGTAGCCGGATTCCTGGAACCGGGAGAAACACTGGAGGAATGCGTACACCGGGAAGTCATGGAAGAAACCGGGCTCCGGATCAAGAACCTGAAATATTTCGGCAGTCAGCCCTGGCCCTATCCCAGCGGTATCATGATCGGATACAGTGCCGAGTATGAAAGCGGAACCATCAAACTGCAGGATGAAGAGCTGAGCGCAGGCAACTTCTACCGGAAAGACAATCTTCCGGAAATCCCCAAGAAACTCAGTATCGCACGAAAACTGATCGATGCCTGGCTGGAAGGAAAAATCTAGATAGGGACATAAAAAAACCGGCTTTTCCACCCTCGGAAAAGCCGGTCTGTGATGAGTTATGATAAGCCTTCAGTCAAATTAGATACCCAGGTCTTTCTTAACGGCTTCCACTTTTTCCATAGCAGCCGCGTCAGCGCTGGCATAGCACTTCGGACATCCCATTTCACCCTTGATTTCCATATAGAACTTGATTTTCGGTTCTGTTCCTGAAGGACGTACAGAAACCTTGGTACCGTCTTCTGTGAAGAACTGCAGTACGTTAGAAGGTTCCGGCATATCCAGTGCAGTTACATTACCTTCTCCGTCGGTTGCCTTCAATGTCTTGTAATCCTTCATCAAGGCTACCTTAGAACCACCCAATGACTTAGGAGGACATGCACGGAAGTTTTCCATCATGGCCTTGATTTCATCGGCACCGCTCTTACCCGGTTTAACTACATTGACAGTCACTTCTTTAGAGAAACCATACTCTACATAGATTTCCATCAATACATCATACAGTGTCTTGCCCTGATCCTTAGCCCAGGCACAGATTTCAGCCAGCAAAGAACAAGCAGAAACGGCGTCTTTGTCGCGTACGAAATCTTCAGCCAGGAAGCCGTAGCTTTCTTCACCACCACCGATGTACTGTTTTACACCTTCGTTCAGACGGATCTGACGTGCAATCCATTTGAAACCGGTATAGCAGTCGTACATTTCAATATGATTCTTGTCGGCAACAGCCTTGATCAGTTCAGTAGTCACAATGGTCTTCACGATGAATTCATTACCTTTCATCTTACCCATTGCGATGCGGTTCTTGATGATGTAGTACAGGAAGATCAAGCAAGTCTGGTTACCGTTGATCAGTACCCATTCGCCCTTGCTGTCCTTGCAAGCCATACCCACACGGTCGGCATCCGGGTCAGAAGCCATCACAATGTCGGCATCGATTTTCTTGGCCAGGTTGATAGCCATGGTCAGTGCTTCCGCATTTTCCGGATTCGGAGATACTACTGTCGGGAAGTCACCGCTCTTCACCATCTGTTCTTCTACACAGTGAACATTTTCGAAGCCCCACAATTTCAGAGACTGCGGAATCAGCATCATACCTGTTCCGTGGATAGGAGTATAGACAATCTTCAGGTCTTTCTGACGCTTGATGACTTCCGGATCGATAGAAATGGTGTGAACCATGCGCAGGTATTCATCATCCACTTCCTTACCGATGATCTGGATCAGTTCCTTGTTGCCTTCAAACTTGATGTCAGAAGCAGAAGCAATCTTATTTACTTCGTCAATGATACCCTTATCGTGAGGAGCCAATACCTGAGCACCGTCGTCCCAGTAAGCCTTGTATCCGTTGTATTCCTTCGGGTTGTGAGAAGCAGTCAGAATAATACCGCTCTGGCATCCCAGGTGACGGATGGCAAATGACATTTCCGGAGTCGGACGCATGTCTTCGAACAAATATACCTTGATACCGTTTGCAGAGAAGATGTTGGCAGAGATTTCAGCAAACAGACGGCTGTTGTTACGGCAGTCGTGTCCTACTACTACACTGATATCTTTCTTGCCTGCAAAGCTTTTATTCAAGTAATTTGACAATCCCTGAGTGGCAGCACCTACGGTATAGATATTCATACGGTTAGAACCTACACCCATGATACCACGCAAACCACCTGTTCCGAATTCCAGGTCCTTATAAAAAGCCTCGATCAAATCAGTCTTATCAGGATTTTCAAGCATGCGTTTCACTTCTGCCTGAGTTTCGGCATCGTAAGCCGGAGTCAACCATTTCTGAGCCTTGTCAGAACACAGTTTAATCAATTCTTCATTTTCCATGATTTTTCAAATTTATGTTGTTAATGTTTTCCGTGATTTAAGTATTTAGCAATACACAAAAGTAAGCCATTCATTGTAATTATCCTAATTATTCGACACAAGTTTTTTCCCAAATAAGCCAATAAAAAGCCCGTTTAGTAATTTTAGTGTAAGGATTTACTACTTTCTTCTTATTTTCAAACCTCATTATCAAAAACAAAGATTCTTCTTTTACATTGGCTCATTCCGGCGCAAGGGAATGGCCGGACACATTACTGCCCGCATTATTTGCACAACACAATTTTATGTTGCATCTTTGCCATCGGAAAAACAGACATTCTTTACACAAAATCATGAGAAGCTCAATCTACATTCTTGATAATCATCCCATCATAGCAGAAGGATTAAAACATCTGCTTGAACAGGAAAACAAATATCAGATATGTACCGGGAACCGTCCGCCTGAACTATACAACTATCTGAACAGTCAGCCTTGCGACCTGCTGATAGTCGACTACGAACTGGATAATCAGACGGCACTGGACATCCTCAATTATTTAAAAAGAAAATCAATTCATATACCCGTCGTGGTTTATACCATGCACACCGAATTCTGGATCATCAAGCTGCTGATCAAGGCGGAAGTCAGCGGAATCGTGATAAAGAATGACAAGACAGATGAAATCACCAAAGCGGTAGAATCCATACTCGTCAGTCAGAACAAGTATTATTCCCATACTGCCCTGAACATCATACTGTCCATCATGGGAGACCAGTCTGTATCCGACTCCATCACGTATGTGCCCAGTCCGAGAGAAAATGAAGTAATCGATATGCTCTCGTGCGGACTTACTTCCGACGAAATAGCACAGAAACTGAACCTCAGCAAGAATACGATTGATACGATCCGAAAAAACATATTATTAAAAAGCGGAGCCACCAATGTTTCGCACCTCATGCGTATAGCTTTTATAAAAGGATGGATAAAAAAGTGAAAAAAATTACCTTATTACTGATATGCCTGCTCGGAAGTCTTGTCTGCCGGGCCGAGAAAACCAGTTTCAGTCAGCTGATTGAGACTTTCGGAGACAATGGAGAATATGCCCGGATGGATTCTGTATACCAGCTGGCAGTCCGTCACCCCGATTACCGCAACGACCTGTTCCTGGCACTGGACATTGACATCACCTACGGTACTTATCTCAATGCCAAGGGTGATTATTCTCAGGCACAGACTGTATTCAGCAAAGCCCTGAAGAAGACTGAACAGCTCAAGGCCCAATCACTCAAACCGGCAGAACGGCATTCCGTAACGGTTTCGGAAGGCATTGCCAATTACGAAAGAGCCTTCGGATACTGGCAAAGCAACCAGCTGGATTCGGCAAGAAACTACGTTCAGGAAGGAATCACGATTTTTGAAGCGCTCAACGATTCCACCTATATGGCAGAATCTTACAACCTGTCGGGGGCCATCAACCGGAAGTCTTTCATGCTGGACAAGTCCATTTCTTCGTATAAACAGGCATTGAACATTACGGAAAGCCAGCACAACTATCCCTTGTCGGCCATTATCCTGTCGAATATTTCGGTACTGTACAACGAACTGGAAGAATTTGAAAAAGCGATACAGTTTTCCCGCCGTATCTTTTCCTATCCGGTAGATACGACTTCCATCGACTCGCGTATCGTTCACATTTCGCAGTTGTGCAACCATGCCATTCTGCTCATTAACCACAACCGGGTCCAGAATGCATTCGACAGTCTTCAGGTGGCCAGTCAGGAGATACAGGAAAACATGCCCGACGGACTCAAGCTGTATGTCTATACCAATTACGCACGGGCATTCAGGGAACTGGGAGAAACCCGGCAGGCAATACAGTACTACCAGAAAGCCATGAAATACAAGGACCGGACTTCGAATGAATACAACAAGGCCAACCTTGATTATCTTTATGGATATATGCTGCTTCATGATACCGATTCGCTTACCAAGGCCCATCAGTACCTCACTAAGGCCGTGAACTTTTACCGGGAAAATCCGAACCGCCTGCTGGTGGAGTCGTTGTTCGCACTTTCGGAAGCGGAAATGAGACTCAATCATCCGGCCAAGGTATATGCACTGGCACTCGAGGCGCATGAAGCCGAAAAGAACCTCCAGACCCGAAGTTTTCACAACCGTTTGTCGGGATTCGAGGCCGAACTGAAGACCAAAGAGAAAGACCTTCAGATTGTACATCTCAAGAACATACAGGCCGAACAGAAGAATGCGTATCAGACCAAAATCTATACCGCTGTCGGAGTACTGACTGCCACGGTTCTGCTGATCATCATCCTGGTCATCAGCATGCGGAAAAGAAGGATTGCCTTCCGGTTCAAGCAGATGGAACTGGAAAAACAGATCAAGGAAAAGGAAATGCAAAGCCAGCTGCTGGTCAGTGAGATGAACAAAAAGATGACCGACCAGTACCTCAACGGGCTGGAGGACAGCAACAACCGGATTTCCAGGGAATTGCATGACGGCATCTGCAACGAACTGCTGTCCATGCAGATGAGTGTCAACCAGACCAGCACCGAAGCACTGACCGGACAGATCCAGTCCATACGGGAAAGCCTCAGAACCCTGTCACACCAGTTGTCTACCCCGGTATTCGACCACATCAGTCTGCACCAGATACTTTCCATCTACATGGACCGGCTGAAACACCAGGAAAACCTGAAAATCCATGCCTATATAGAGGAAGATATCAGTAAACTGAAAATCTCTTCCGACAAAGTCCTGAACATTTACAGAATCATCCAGGAATGTATCTCAAACATCCTCAAGCATGCCCATGCCCAGAACGCGTATGTCACCGTCAGCATCGTACAGGAGAATATCGATATCATCATTGAAGACGACGGAAAAGGGTTCCCCAGCAACGGAACATACAGTTCGCACGAAGGACTGGGATTAAGAAGCGTCAAAGAACGTACCAGCAAGCTTCAGGGACATTACGAAATCGAATCGACCGAAGGAAAAGGAACCTTCATCCATATATGGTTCCCGTTCGGGGCATAAAAAATAATTTGCTTTGGTGCAATTTCTGAATTTACGCCTAAAAACAGAAATGCCCAAAGCAAATCTTTTTAAGAGGAAGGCCACGTTACGAATCGAATAAAGACAGACAAGGGATGATTCATTAAGCCATGTACACCTTCCTCCGCACTAACCTTCTTAAAATGAAGATATAGATAAATTATTTCTATCACAAAGATAGAACAGTTTTCATAAAAAAGAATTCCCATAAATAGTACAAACGAAAATACTATTTATGGGAATGTCTTTTATTACGGGTATGCCCCGCAGTACCGTTATTGCAATGTCTTCACTTTATAGCGGTCGCCGGTAGCCTTTACCACGTCTTTCAGGAACTGTTCCGGATATCCCGGGCGCTCCAGCGGAGCCACGTTGCCGGTTGTCGGACGCACCAGCTTACCGTTTTTCACCAGTTTGCGTACACCGTCGTTGTAGCGTACAATCAGGAATTCACCCAACTGTTTCCAGCGGTCAACAGCAGTCTGGGCACACATGTTCGTATAATCAGTCAGGAATTCCTTGGCCTTTTCCGGATTCTCGTTATACAACTTCATCGCAGCCGATTCGACTCCCTCCTGTGCATAAGCATACGTATTTTCAAGTTCGTTCTGCACCGTACGCATATCATCTACCATCTGGCTGTAACGGGGACGGATCATGTCGGCTACCCAGTTGTAAATCCAGAAAGCCGAATTCCATGAGAAAGTCACACAGTCACCTTCTCCCTCTGCATACGAAGCAGGGATACGATCGGTATTGCAGTACACCGGAGTGAAGACCGTCATATTGGCATCATCCAGACCAAACCAGAGTACTCCTCCAATGGCATCAGGCAGGTTGGCACGCATTTGTGACACAAATGAGAAAGCACTCTGCTGGGTAGAAATCGGGCGTTCGTTGAAATACTCCTGTCCGTCTACCTTGAAGGTAAGCGGTGACAGACGGTAAGGCATCTGGAAAGGACCGGCTCCCAGATCCTGGGTAATGTCCAGCGGAGTACCCTCGTAATGGTCGCGCATTGCCTGCTGGATATCACGTACCGACAACTTCCGGTCGGGTTTCACGTACAGCGGCATCGGTTCCTTGCTCTCTCCCTGAACATAAGGCAGGTAAGCCTGTCCGGTAGCCTTGCTGAACATATTATAATAGCTCCATACACGGGCTTCGCAGGCACGCAGGCCGCTGAAATCAAGCGGGCAGTAAGCATCTGCAAAACTGAAGTCCTTGTTGGCTCCACTGAAATATCCCTTTTCACGGGCAAACGAAATCACATCCGGAGAATACAGACAGTTGTCCTTGTCGCTCATATCGAATTTATGGATACGGCTCTGGTTGGCATGTGCCGCGATGCAATCGTCCGGAATACGGACAGCCACCCACACGGCTCCCTTCACTCCAGGACCCTTACCGATCATTTCCATGATCCAGGCTTCATTCGGGTCGGCAATCGTAAACGACTCACCACTGCTGTAATATCCATATTCCTTCACCAGGCTGGTCATGATCTTGATAGCTTCCTTAGCGGTACGCGAACGCTGGAGCGCTACATAAATCAAACTTCCGTAGTCCATGATAGCAGTAGTATCCACCAGTTCCGGACGACCTCCGAAAGTAGTCTCCGCAATCGTCACCTGAAATTCATTGATGTTACCTACCACATTATAAGTCTGCTTGGCTTCCTTAATCTGTCCCAGGAACTTGCCGGTATCCCATTCATAGATATCCCGCATGGCTCCTGCCGGATAGGTTGCAGCCGGATAATGGCACAAAAAACCGAACATTCCGTACGAATCGGCAGAATAAGAAACGATAACCGAACCGTCGGCAGAGGCATTTTTACCCACAATCAGGTTGGTACATGCCCATCCTTGCATCACAAAAGCTGTCAGCAGCAAGGCAACTGTCATTAGTTTTTTCATCATACTCTTTTTGGTTTATGAATTAAAATTGAAATTTTTCATATTGTTCATTTCCACAGCAGTCGGTCACCCAGACTTCCATCCGGTGTACTCCCGAACGGGATATCCGGCGGGGATCCTGTATGACCAAGGCTCCTTTCTTCAGTCCAAACAGCACAAACTTTCCGTCAATATGGACTTTATAGCTGGCGATTCCGGATTCAGCATCACTGATTTTCAACCGTATCCGACTGAAATTGCCTCTCCAGTTGCCTTTGTTCAACGGGGTAATGCGGGGAGGTACCGTATCAACCCCTACCGCAAAAGTACCGAAGGTGCGTACGCGTGCCTTTACCCAACCGTTCTCCATCTTTCCTCCTATCGGAGTATGTCCCTTACCCCACCTCTGAAGGATATAATATTTGGTACTGTCGGCTACCGTGCGATGGCGCACACCGATGCTCAGTTCACAAAATCCGTGCAGCGGCGTATGACCGGTATCCAGCACATAGTCGAAGGAAGTACGGGCACTGTCGCCTGACACCTTTTTGTCCAGCCAGGCATTCTCATACAACATTCCCTGAGGAATGACCAGCTGCATTCCCGGCTGCTGTATCACATTCGTACGGTCCCATCTCAGCAGGGTCTTTCCCGGGTGTTCCTGCTGCGGAATCTCCTGCCGCTTTCCCCTTACCGTAAACCGGTAGGAAGAACGGTTGCCGAAATTATCCTCCAGCTCATAGCGGAAACGATAGTCGCGCTCTTCATCAATCGTCACCACTCCCCGGCAACTGTCGGTCTGAAGCAACTGCAGACGGTTTCCCGGAGCCCGGTACGAGCGCATGATCAGGCGCCGGCTGCGCATCAGTTCATCGTAATCCGTAAAAGCATTGATCATCCGGTTTTCGTCCGCACGCACACTGTCCGTAAGACTGTGAAACACCTCCCGGTCGTCTACAAACAGCTTCACCGAATGGACTCCGTAGAAATTGGAAGTCCCGTCCATATAATCTTTCGCACTGATACCCGTATAAATCTTTCCCCAGGCAGTGACCGGCTGTTTCAATCCGGATACCGCCACCAGTTTCCTGCGGCTGCTTCCTTCTACCACTCCTTCATTCTCCAGCGGATAAATGCCTACCAGGGAAGCCACCGGGGCCTTATGGTCTTTCAGCATACGGCGATAAAACGGCATCGGGTCAATGTAGGTTCCTGTCTCCGTATCCCTCATTTCGAGGTGAAGATGCGGACCGGCCGATGCCCCTTCATTTCCGCTCCAGGCGATAATCTCTCCCTGTCTGACAGGAAATTCATCGGGTGTAAACGTCAGACTGCACACAAACGTCTCATTGGCATACTGATATTCCCTTACCCGCTTCTGCACGCCGTCCGAGAACCGTTCCACGTGTCCGTATACCGATGTATGTCCGTCGGGGTGGGCCACATACACTACCTGTCCGTATCCTCCATGCTGTACGGCCACCCTCGAAATATACCCTTCGGCCACACAGTGTACCGGCTTTCCCGTCACTCCCTGTGTCTTGATATCGATTCCGTTATGAAAATGATTCGGACGCAGCTCACCGAAATTGGCACTCAGCAGCAAAGGAAAATCAAAAGGAGAAACCCAGGCCTCTCTGGACTTTTGCTGGGCAATTGCCACACTTCCGGTTGCCAGCATCCAGCTCCACAATATTATCTTTTTTATCATAATAATTTCATTCTCTCTTATCCACTTTACAAAGGTAAGGTTTTCGCCCAATTCAACCAAACATACGTTACTACTTCCTGTCTGTAAACGGGATGATTTTCAGGTTCTGATACGCTTCTCTGAAAACCTTGCCCATAAATTATTAAATAAATATTTGGAAAATATACAAAATCCCCATACCTTTGCAGCATCAAATTCAAAACAAACAGACAATGATGAACCAGAGACTACCACATATCAGCCTATGCAACGATGCATGCATCTCCCGGATGTATGCCCACTGTGGTGCGCACGTTCACTGGTTCAGCGGTTTCCTATAAGTATTCTCCACCGGTCTTTATCACTTATTTATTTACCGTAAGGGAGCAGCATGCTGTATCCCCAGGCAATACTTATGTCAAATTTAACCTACAAACAGAAATCATATGTTCAACGTTATCGGATTTATGCTTACAGGTATCACTTTGGGATATCTGTTCAGAAACCTGACTATTTTCCAGAAAACAGAAAAAACCATATCCCTCACGATCATCCTGCTGCTGTTCGTGCTGGGTATCTCCGTAGGATCGAATCCCACCATCATCAACAACCTGGGTAAGTTCGGATGGCAGGCAGCCATCATTGCCTTGTCGGCTACCTGCGGAAGCATTCTGGTTTCCTGGTTGGTATTAAAATATTTTTTCAAACAGGAAGGAGGTAACAAATGAAAGGAAGTCTGATTGTCTTACTGTTTTTCATTGGCGGATGCCTGCTGGGAATCACAGGTGTTCTTCCATTCAACCTGCAGCAGGGTAATCTTACCCTGTATATTCTTTATGCCCTGATGCTACAGGTCGGTATCAGCATCGGTTCCAGCAAGAACCTCACAGGCATTCTCCAAAGCCTGCGTCCCAAACACCTGCTGATTCCGCTGGCAACCATCAGCGGTACCCTGCTGTTTTCAGCAGCGGCCAGCCTGTTTCTTACCCAATGGAGCATATTCGACTGCATGGCGGTAGGAAGCGGATTCGCCTATTATTCGCTCTCTTCCATTCTCATCACCCAGTTCAAGGAGGCTTCCCTCGGCATCCAGCTGGCTACGGAACTGGGTACCATTGCCTTGCTTTCCAACATTTTCCGCGAGATGATGGCATTGCTGGGAACTCCCCTATTGCACAAATATTTCGGGAAACTGGCCCCTATTTCAGCCGCAGGAGTCAATTCGATGGATGTGGTGCTTCCCCTCATCACACGATATTCCGGTAAAGAAATGATTCCGGTGGCTATTTTTCACGGAATACTGATTGATATGAGTGTCCCGTTTTTCGTATCCTTCTTCTGCCACCTCTAAGCGTTGCAAAGCAGGATAAAAGTCCTTGTTTCTTCTTCTCTGACAGGAAACAAGGACTTTCTTTTTTCTCTCACCCCATAACTTAAGGTTATAAGGTATAACCCTTTTTGAATAGGTTCACTTGCAAAAATCCACTACCTTTGCCCCCGAAAAGAAAAAACAGATAGATATTAAATCAACTAATTGCATTATATTATGTTCAACAAAGAAAACAGAGGAAACACCCTCCACGGAATTCTGCTCATTACATTATTCTCATTTGCAGCATTCTACATTGCTGAAATCCCCTTCGTAAAAAGTCTTTCATTCAGTCCGCTGATTGTCGGTATCATTCTGGGTATGCTTTACGCCAACAGCCTGCGCAATCATCTTCCGGAAACCTGGGTACCGGGAATCAAGTTCTGTACCAAGCAGATTCTTCGTGCCGGTATCGTACTCTACGGATTCCGACTGACCCTGACCCAGGTTGCAGCGGTAGGCTTACCGGCTGTCATCATAGATACCATCATCGTAGTAGGTACCATTTTCCTGGGCATCTGGCTGGGACGCGTCCTGAATATGGACAAGGAGACCTCACTGATGACTGCCACGGGTAGTGCCATCTGTGGAGCGGCGGCCGTCCTCGGTGCCGAACCGGTAGTGAAATGCGAAGGACATAAAACCGCCATTGCCGTTTCCACTGTCGTAATTTTCGGAACCATCTCCATGTTCCTCTATCCGATTCTGTACCGCGCCGGAATGCTTGACGCACTGGGAGATACCGGAGTAGCCATCTATACCGGAAGTACCCTGCATGAAGTGGCTCACGTAGCCGGTGCCGGAAATGCCATGGACCCGACCGACACACTGGGTATTGCAGGAACTGCCACCATCACCAAAATGATCCGTGTGATGATGCTTGCCCCGGTACTGGTAGTGATGGGACTTGTCTTGTCGAAGAAAAGCGGTAAGACACAGGGAGGAAAACAGGAAAAACGGAAGATTACCATTCCTTGGTTTGCCTTCGGATTCATCGGTATCATCTGCCTGAATACACTGCTGCAGACTGCACTGGGAGTAGAAAGCGTAAAGGAAATTCCACTGAACGGAGCCATCGAATACCTCGATACCTTTATGCTGACCATGGCCATGACGGCTCTGGGTACGGATACCAGTCTCGATAAATTCAAACAGGCAGGAGCCAAACCGTTCGTACTGGCCGGACTGCTGTACATCTGGCTGGTTGGCGGCGGATACCTGCTTACCAAATACCTGGTACCCGTATTGATGTAAGACCTTACCCCATCCGGCTATCGCCGGCATATAAACAAGTATCGGTTCTTGAAAAGTGATTGTTACACTTTCAAGAACCGATACTTGTTTACATACATTTTTTACAGGCACTGTTCCAGACCATACTTTGCCAGCCTGACGTCTTCAGCACCATGAGCGCCTCCCACTCCGATTCCTCCTACCACACATCCTTCGATGAATACGGGAACTCCTCCCTCCATGACGGAAAAGTTCTCATCCAGGAACTTGATGTCTTCCGGAATCGTTCCTTCCTTTATTCCTTTCATAATCTCTCCGGTTTCCCGCTTCTGGGAACAGGCTGTATAGGCTTTCTTGTAACTGGCCTTGATTGTATGCACTCCGGCACGATGATGCCTGAGTACGGCCAGTGTCTGGCCCGAACGGTCGACTACGGTGACGGTCACCGCCAATTTTTCCTTTTCGGCCTGAAGAAAAACGGCCTGTGCCATTTTCATGGCCATCTCTCCGGTCAGCACCGGTTCCTTGGGAACGCCGGCATGTTGTGAAAATACATTCATGGATGATCCTATAACAATCAGTAATGCAAATAATAATCTCATACAGACAACTATTTATTATAACCCTACTTTAAAGCCCAGATTAACGATGGCCCGGGAGGCAATCTCATGATCGTTCCATCCTCCTCCACCTCCGGAAACTCCGATGCTTCCAATCAGCTTGCCTTCTGCCCAGACCGGAACCCCTCCTCCCAGCAGCAACAATTCCGGCAGGGTTGTCAGGTTGGTTGAGGTCGGATCGGCTGCCGCCTTCTGCATCAGTTCCCAGGTAGCGTTCTTGGTAGAAACGGCGGTATAGGCTTTCCTTCTGGAAGCCTCCGTATTATGAGGTCCCACCCCGTCTCCCTTCAGGAGCAACAAAGTGGTACCGGTGGCATCAAGTACGGCCACTGAGACATTCTTATCCATCTTCCTGGCCTCCGAAACCGCTTCTTGTGCCAGTTTCAAGGCTCCATCCATATTCAGACTGGAAGAAGTCGCATAATACTGAGCCGGCAGACTGATTCCCAGACAGCTCAGACATACAATCAGCAAAACTTTCAGTTTCATACGCAGTCTCTTTTAACCGTTGTCCATCAGTTTCCTCTGTAAGTAGAATACCCGTACGGCGACAACGTAATGGGCACATGATAATGGTTGTCGTCCTTAATCTGGAAGACTACATCGATGAAAGGATAAAAACTGTCCTGACCTTTCGCCTCAAAATAAGGGCCTACATGATAAGTCAGTTTGTATACCCCCTTGTTATCGGCATTGTCGGGAAGGAAATCCTTGATCCGGCCGTTTTCATCGGTAACCTTCTCGTCCACCTGTGTCCAGGTATTGTCTGTCGTATCCAACTTATAGAGACTTATCTTGACTCCAGGGGCAGGAGAGCCGGAGTTGATGTCAAGAATGTGGCTGGACAACTGATAAGAACGGTTCTGTGCAAAAGACCACTGAGATGCAAATAAAATAAATGATAAAAATAAGAGTAGTTTAGTTTTCATAATTTTCAGGTTTCTAAGTTAATAAATCGGTTTTTCTACTGCAAGACTAAACAATATTGTAATTATTACAAAATAGTTTTTATAATATTACCGTTTATTTTCATTTTTTACAAACCTCAGATTCACCTGATTACATCTAATACACCTATATATTGTCCTACAGATAAAAAAGAATGATTGCTTTCATCAATACCCAGGTTTGGGACATACCCGTCCGGGGATTTTATTCTCCTCCAGGTAATGGTGCATGAAGCGGATAAAATTCAATGCCCCCGATTCCTCCTGTCCCAAGGCAGAAACAAAGCAGAAATGCCGCTTGAACTTCATTTCCGGAACTTCCACAATGCGGAAAGCCCCACTTTCCAGTTCGTCATAAACCGAAAAGACCGATACGATTCCCGCACAGTGACTGTACCTCAGAAAAGACTTGATGCTTTCCGTGCTGCCCAGGTTCATCTTTACCTTCAAAGAAGAAAGTTTAAGTCCCCGTTCCGCCAGAGCCATCTCAATCGTATCCAAAGTTCCTGAACCGCGCTCCCGCAATACCAGAGGCAGTTGCGTGAACTCCTCCACCGAAAGCTCCTCGGGCACCTTCTCTCCCACCTTTGCCGAAACCACCGTCACCAGTTCGTCACACAGAAAAGGCTCATATTTCAGTACCGGAGAACGGAAAACTCCCTCCACCATCCCCAGGTCGATGACATGCTCCTGAAGAGCCTGTTCGATATTCCGTGAATTGGTATCAATCAGTGAAATCTGGATTTTAGGAAACTTCTCCGTAAACTTTGCCAGCACAGCCGGCAAGATATACTGTGCAATGGTAGTACTGGCTCCCAGCCTCAGCTGACCGGTATATTCGTTGTGCAGCAGATGCATGTCGTATTCCAGCCTCCGGTATTCCGACAAAATCCGCTCGCAGTGCTCCAGCATGACCTGTCCGGCCTCCGTCAGCGAAATCCGGTTTCCCAGACGGTTGAAAAGCCGGGTCTGGTACATCCCCTCCAGTTCGCGGATGTGCTTGGTGATGGCAGGCTGGCTCACGAACAGTTCCTGCGAAGCCTTCGTAAAACTCAGGTTCTTCGCCACACTGTAAAATACCTTCAGACGGAAATCAGACATACACCCCGGAATTTAAGTCCTACAATTCCTCGGCGCGGATTCCCAGCGACTGCAACAAGGGAAATCCCAGCATCTCAAAATGAAACTTGCCTTCGTATGCCGGAGGATTCATTCCGAAGATTGCAAAATCTTCCTTTCCGGAAACCTCGGCTACTGCCTCGGCCAGTGCATTCCCGTATTCCACCTCATCGGAAACGGCAATCAGGCGCTTTACGTCCTTGGACACGCCGGCCAGCATCAGCGATTCACGGAAAAGTTCCTCCCGGCTAGCCATGTCGGAAGTCTGGAAGGCATACAGCGAGAACTCTCCCAACTGACTCTGGAAAGCCACTCCGTGCATTTCTTTTTCCAGGTCGGAAGGAGTACAGAAAGGCATACGGCTCTCTCTCGAGTCGTACACGAATATGACCTGTATCTCGTGCTTTCCCTCACTCAGTCCCGCATCCAGCGCCATGCATTCCAACAGCACAGCCAAATCGGCCTTCGGCAGGTCACGGTTGACTACAGGAGCAAAATGATTACTTATATCCTGTCCCACTTTATTCAGATAAGATGCATCAATCAGCATCACGACCGGAGAAAAAGGTATCTTTATATTTTCCATATACATTTTATTTTCGGGGTTTAAAGATACGCTTTTCTTCCGAATTACGCCCCATAAGCCCTGCAATTCCCTTCATTTTTTCACAAAGCGCCATCGCTCCGGCGACTTTACAAAGAGTTGCAAAAAAATCAGGAGAGGTTCCGAAGACCCTCTCCTGACCACGCTCCTTGCAAGCTATCATACTCTGTAAATCGATTCAGTTTATTTCAGTTCTTCACCTTTATCGGTAAAAAATGCACCGAATTCCACTTCATCTTCTCCGGCAAGAGTGAACTGGTAAACTACCATTCCATCTTCTTCAGTTTCTACAGCTGCCGATTTGATTGCAGCACCCGGATAAGCTTTTGCCACAGCATCCAACACTACCTGTGGAACCTCCTTTAAATCAACCGGAGTGAAATCACCCACTGCAGCCATCTGCACAGCTTCCGACAACATCGGTGCCTGGTGTGCAAAACTTACCACGTTCATTCCCAATACCATCACTGTTGCAATAAATAATTTCTTCATAATCACAAATTTTAAAGAGTTAAACTTATAGCGAGGAATCAATTACCCTGCCTGTCTTGCCTAATTACAGACAATCCCGGTGCCAAAAATCTCCTCATTCACAAAATACACTGTAAATCAAGCATTTATAAAAATCACTATCCGTGCCATTCACATTCCGGTTGAGGAAATATGCCACAATTCTGAGGAAATGAAACGTGAAAATCACAAAAAATCCACATCTTCCCCACTGTTTTCCTTCCCCTCCCTCCTCTTTTCGGGGCCATCCCCGACATTACGTCAACCCCCGACTGCCATTTTGTGTCGGAATCAGACAAAATTTCAGTCGTAAAACATTGATAATATGACATTTAGTCATAAATCACCTTCATTTTGTTTCTGGCAAGAGATTTGATATACAGATGCTGAAAGTTTTAAATCAGAAACAAAGAAAGGAGAAACAATATATGAACTTCAACAACTTTACTATCAAATCTCAAGAGGCCGTTCAGCAAGCTGTCAACCTGGTACAAAGTCAGGGTCAGCAAGCCATCGAGCCGGAACATTTGCTGGCAGGGCTGCTTAAAGTGGGCGAGAATGTCACCAACTTCATCTTCCAGAAACTGGGAATGAACGGACGCCAGATCGCCACTGTAGTGGAAAAGCAAATTGCTTCTCTGCCTAAAGTCTCGGGAGGTGAACCCTACCTGAGCCGCGATGCCAACGAAGTATTGCAGAAAGCCGTGGAAGTTTCCAAGTCACTGAACGATGAATACGTTTCACTGGAAGCCCTGCTGCTGGCTTTGCTTCAGGTAAAGAGTACCGCATCCACCATCTTGAAAGATGCCGGTATGAACGAGAAGGAGCTGAAAGCTGCCATCGAAGAACTGAGACAGGGACAGAAGGTCACTTCTCCCTCGGGTGAAGATACCTATCAGTCACTGAGCAAGTACGCCATCAACCTGATAGAAGCTGCACGAAGCGGTAAGCTCGACCCGGTAATCGGCCGTGACGAGGAAATCCGTAGGGTACTGCAAATTCTGAGCCGCCGTACGAAGAACAACCCGATCCTGATCGGTGAACCGGGTACCGGTAAGACCGCCATCGTAGAAGGACTTGCACAGCGTATTCTGCGGGGAGATGTACCGGAGAACCTGAAGAACAAACAGTTGTACTCACTCGACATGGGTGCGCTGGTAGCCGGTGCCAAATACAAAGGTGAATTCGAAGAGCGACTGAAATCCGTCATCAACGAAGTCACCAAGTCGGATGGAAACATCATCCTGTTCATCGATGAAATCCATACCCTGGTAGGTGCCGGAAAAGGAGAAGGTGCCATGGATGCCGCCAACATCCTGAAGCCTGCACTGGCCCGTGGAGAACTGAGAAGCATCGGTGCCACTACCCTCGACGAGTACCAGAAGTACTTCGAAAAGGATAAAGCGCTGGAGCGTCGTTTCCAGACCGTCATGGTCAACGAGCCGGACACCCTGAGTTCCATTTCCATTCTCCGTGGTCTGAAGGAACGTTACGAGAACCACCATCAGGTGCGTATCAAGGACGAAGCCATCATCGCTGCGGTAGAACTGAGTAACCGTTACATTACCGAACGGTTCCTGCCGGATAAGGCCATCGACCTGATGGACGAGGCAGCTGCCAAGTTGCGTATGGAACGTGATTCTCTTCCGGAGGAACTGGATGAAATCGAACGTCGTCTGAAACAGCTGGAAATCGAACGCGAAGCCATCAAGCGCGAGAAGGACGAAGCCAAGCTGAGTCAGCTCAACAAGGAAATTGCAGAGTTGAAAGAGCAGGAAACCTCCTACAAGGCCAAGTGGCAGAGCGAGAAAGAACTGGTCAACAAGATCCAGCACAACAAGCAGGAAATTGAACAGCTGAAGTTCGAAGCCGACAAGGCCGAGCGTGAAGGCGACTACGGAAAGGTAGCCGAAATACGTTACGGCAAGCTCCAGGCACTGGAAAACGAAATCAAAGCCATCCAGGAAGACCTGAAGCACAAGCAGGGCGACAGCGCGCTGATCAAGGAAGAAGTGACCGCCGAAGACATCGCCGACGTGGTATCACGATGGACAGGCATACCGGTCAGCAAGATGTTGCAGAGCGAGCGTGAGAAACTGCTCCACCTGGAAGACGAGTTGCACAAGCGTGTCATCGGACAGGACGAAGCCATACAGGCCGATGCCGTACGACGCAGCCGTGCCGGTCTGCAGGACCCGCGCCGTCCGATCGGTTCCTTCATCTTCCTCGGTACTACCGGTGTAGGTAAGACCGAACTGGCAAAGGCACTGGCCGAATACCTGTTCGACGACGATACGATGATGACCCGTATCGATATGAGTGAGTATCAGGAGAAGCATACCGTGTCACGACTCATCGGTGCGCCTCCGGGATACGTAGGATACGATGAAGGCGGACAGCTGACCGAAGCCGTACGACGCAAACCGTACTCTGTGGTACTGTTCGATGAAATCGAGAAGGCACATCCGGATGTATTCAATATCCTGTTGCAGGTATTGGACGACGGACGTCTGACCGACAACAAGGGTCGTACGGTCAACTTCAAGAATACCATCATCATCATGACTTCCAACCTGGGAAGCGCTTACATCCAGAGTCAGTTTGAGAAAATGACCGACAGTAACCGCGAACAGTTGGTGGAAGAGACCAAGAATGAGGTGATGAGCATGCTGAAGAAGACCATCCGTCCGGAGTTCCTGAACCGTATCGACGAGACCATCATGTTCCTGCCTCTTACGAAGAAGGAAATAGCACAGGTTGTCACTTTGCAGATGAATGCTGTGAAGAAGATGCTTGAGCCGCAGGGCTTCACGCTGACGGTTACTGATGCTGCAATAGCTTATTTGGCAGATGCTGGCTACGATCCGGAGTTCGGAGCTCGTCCTGTAAAGAGGGCTATCCAGCGTCTTGTGCTAAACGATCTCTCAAAGAAGATTCTTGCAGAGGAGGTTTCTCGTGAGAAGTCAATCGTTATAGATGCCAATGGCGCAGGCTTGCAGTTCAGAAACTGAGCATAACATTTGATGATAATATTGGTTGGTTTTTTAAGTTGAAAGCACCAAGACAATTGCCTACGGGTATAGTCTTGGTGCTTTTTGCATTTTAAGGATATTATTAATGTCGTAAGACAAAAACTTTATTATTCAATATTCCTTTTTACAAACTGCATTGGAGTCATGCCAGTATGCTGCTTGAAGTAGCGGCAGAAGAAGGAGAGGTCGCTGAAATTATAGTCCCAGGCAATCTCTTTGGCAGACTTCTGCTCGGAGTTTAACGACAGCTTGATTTGCAGAATGACGTATTGGTTGATGAGAGTTTTTGCCGTATGACCCGTCATACGCTGCGTTATGGTGTTCAGGTATTTGGGTGTGATATGCAGGAGGTCGGCATAATAGAAGACATCGCGAGACTCCTTGAACCTGTTTTCGAGTTCCATCATGAAAGCATTGAATATTTCTTTGGTGCGCGGACTGGCTTCTTCCTCCTTCCTTTCCTTGGGATTGCGGTAGAGATAGTCGTAGAATCCCAAGAAGAAAGCCTTGAGTTGAAGCAGCACAAGCTGGTCGAGACAGATACACTCTGGCTGATCGAAGTATATTTTCAGAAGCGAAAACATGTTGTTGATGATGCTTGTCAGTGTAGAAGACTCCGTGCGGCAGCGGTCAAGTTTCAATTGAGAGTATACGGTCTGTTCCAGCTGCAGACTTGCTTCGCGGAGCAGTGAAGCGCTGTATTTAAGTGTGTCGACAAGGAAATCGTCGCTTTTCTCCGTTATTATTATCACATCGTTGGGAAAGAGAGTGATGACGGCACCGGGCTTAAGCTCCCATTCAGAGAAGTTTACCCGTAAGGAAGCCATGCCTTTCTGGCATATTATAATCATTCCATAATTTATTACGGCAGCCTCTTTATGCCATTCGTCGAGGCTTCTGCATTGCAGTTCAACGTCTCTTTTCCCTCTGATTTCTATATCTCTCATTTATATTTGTATAATTAAAGTTCGTCTTTCGGCTGCAAATATCGCGAAATTATGTGATATATTACCATTATTGTTCCTGAATATCCCATAATGGGGGCTAAATTTAAAACTTGAGATATTTTCAAAGTGCGTAACTTTGCACCCGAAAATCAGGATTTAGAAATCATACAATATATTAATAAGGTAATGAAGAAACAATTTATCAGTTGTGCCTTCGCATGCTTTATGCTTTCGCTAAACGCTAATGCGCAGACACAGCAAAAGATGACAGTGGATGAACTTTTCAGTCTGGTGGAGAGTGGAAGCCGCGAGCTGAAGATGCAGAAGTCGGGAGTTGACGTGGCTGCCAGAGGTATAGAAGAGGCGAAGAGTCGCCGACTGCCCGATGTGAACGCTTCGCTATCGGTGAGCTATAATGGCAATGTGCTGATGACAGACCGCGACTTCGGTAATGCAAAAGGCTTTACGCAGCCGCATTTCGGAAACTCCTTCGCCCTTGAAGCGCAGCAGGTAGTGTATGCAGGAGGAGCTATCGATGCAGGAGTAAGACTTGCGGAGCTACAGAAAGAGATGAGTGAGAATACGGTTTCGCTCACTCGCAACCAGCAACGCTTTATAGCCGTAGGCCAGTATCTCGACCTTTATAAGATAAGTAACGGCATAAAGGTCTATGACAGTAATATCTCCCTGACCGAAAAGCTTATAGCAGATATCAGCTCAAAGCAATCGCAAGGTATGGCTTTGAAGAACGACGTGACGCGCTATGAGCTGCAGATGGAGCAGCTGAAGCTTGGAAAGCGTAAGCTTGAAGACCAAAGGAGCATATTGAACCATCAGCTTTGCAACACTCTCGGACTGAAGGATGTAGTGGTGGAACCTGTGATGGACCTTGAAGCCTTTGCCGCCGTTGACCTTTTGGAACAGGACTTGCAAACGACAGCTTCCGCATCGTCGCCGCTCATAAGGCAGTCTTCCATAGGCATGCAGATAGCAGACCAGCAGTTGAAACTTGCCAAAAGCGAGCTCTTGCCTAAGGTGGCAATAGTGGCGGCAGACAATTTTATGGGGCCTTTCAATTATGATATACCGCCGATTGACAATAATTTCAATATATGGTATATAGGAGTGGGCGTGAAATATTCCTTAAGTTCACTGTTTAAGGGGAACAAGTCGATAAGAAAGGCAAAGGAACAAGTAAGGCAGAGCCACGACACCCATGCCGTATCCCACGAGAGGGTGAACAACAACATGCAGCTGGCTTATACCATGCATCAGCAGGCTTTTGCAGAACTGCGTACCCAGCAGAAGAGTGTAGAACTGGCAAATCAGAACTATAAGGTGGTGAACAACCGCTATCTCAATCAGCTTGCACTCGTTACGGATATGGTGGATGCCTCAAACATAAAGCTCAATGCAGAACTACAGGAAGTGAATGCTCAAATTAATATTGCCTATACCTATTATAATATAATGTATGTGGCAGGAAACATAAAATAACAAAACGGAAAAACAATGGAACAGAAGAAACTTTTGAGAACGATATATAATATATGTGTGCTTGTAATCCTACTCATCGGAGTATGGCTTGTGGTAGATCATTTTGTGCATTTCGGTGATGGCGAATATACGGACAATGCCACAGTGCAGCAGCATATAACACCTGTGAACGCCCGTGTTGGTGGATTCATCAAGGAGATACGCTTCAATGAATACCAGCAGGTGCATAAGGGCGACACTCTTGTTGTTATAGAAGACAGTGAGTTCCGTCTGCGTCTTGCACAGGCAGAGGCAGACCTGCAACGTGAACTTGCCGGAGGGGAAGCCACTACATCGGGTATAAATGTTACACAGCAGAAAATGACAGTGTCTGATGCCGGCATAGAAGAGGCACGTGTGCATCTTGACAATGCCCGCACGGATGACCAGCGCTATGCCCAGTTGCTGAAGAACGATGCCGTGACACGTCAGCAATATGACCAGGTTCACACCGCTTATCTTGCAGCAAAAGCCCGTTATGAACAGGCTGTACGCAGTAAGGGCTCCCTTGTCAAGGCTGCACAAGAGCAGGGACATCGTCTGTCGCAGAATAATGCAGCAGTGGAAGTTGCCAAGGCACAGGTGAAGCTTGCAAGGCTGAATCTCTCATACACAGTCGTTGTGGCTAC
>ERZ791617.519-NODE-519-length-23983-cov-2.79401_pt1 | contig 23983 bp, 18 predicted proteins | sample MGYA00510272_ERZ791617 | MGnify/ENA primary metagenome ERZ791617 (study PRJEB30046, sample SAMN00715200) | human gut metagenome | study: EMG produced TPA metagenomics assembly of the A metagenome-wide association study of gut microbiota in type 2...
CGATGCGTACATTTTTTTCCTCATCGATATCTACCTTATATATAAGCCCAAGATCGTATACGTTTACGGGTATTTCCGGGTCGTATACCGTCTTCAGCATAGCGACGATCGCTTCTTCTGTTTGGAGAAATTCGTTGTTCATCTTCTTTTGTTTTATACGCGAATATACATTAATACTTCTATATACTAAACCGGGGGAAAAGAGAATTTGTTTCACCGGACCAGCCTTCCTTCATCCGCATAGCTATAATAACCGCTATCGGACAGGATGATATGGTCCAGTATCCTAATATCCATCAGCTTCGCCGCTTTTTGGATACGCTCGGTCAAGGCATCGTCGTGCGTACTGGGGCGGAGGCTACCGGATGGATGATTATGGCATAGGATTATACCGGAGGCCAAGGCGTTGATCGCCGCTTTTAATACCAAACGGATATCCACGGAAGTCTGGTTTACTCCGCCCTGACTGATTTTTACCTTTTGTATCACCTTATTTAATGGATTGGTTAGAGCGATCCAGAGTTCCTCATAAGGTAAATCGCATAGTTGGGTACGGAATAGGAGATAGGAGTCTTTGCTGCTTCGGATAGCATCTTGAGGAGACGCCTCTGAGGTTTCCCGCCGTTTCCCTAGTTCCATAGCGGCGCAGATCGTGACCGCCTTCGCCTCTCCGATACCTTTAAAGCCGGAAGTTAATTCTTTGATGGAACGTTTACCCAATGTATTCAGATTGTTGTTTACGGAGTGAAGTATCCGTTGAGAGAGTTGTACGGCCGTCTCCTCATTGTTGCCGGATCCGATCAGTATGGCGATCAATTCGGCATCGCTTAATACGGAAGCGCCTTTTTGAAGCATTTTCTCACGGGGCCTGTCTTCTTCGGCCCATTCCTTGATGGAAAGTTTTCCTGTCTTTTCTTTCATAGTCGGGAAAGGTTTATGATTTGGTTAAAAAAATAGTTCCCGCCTGCTTATCAAGCGGGAACCGTATATTTTGACAAGACCCGGATTACTCGCGGATACGGCCTACGTAAGAACCATCAGTCGTATTGATCTCGATAACTTCGCCCTCGTTGATGAACAACGGAACGCGAACTTCCGCACCAGTCTCTACGGTTGCCGGTTTCAAGGTGTTAGTAGCAGTGTCACCTTTAATACCCGGTTCTGTATAAGTAACTTTTAATTGAACTTTTGTAGGCATGTCGGCGAAAAGAACCGTATCGGTAGATGCATCAGAAACAACGTCTACAATTTCTCCCTCTTTCATGAAATCAACGCCGTTGATCAAGTTTTTGTCGATGATCACGTCATCGAATGTCTCTTGGTTCATGAAATGATAATGCTCGCCTTCCGTATAAGTGAACTGATACGGGCGACGTTCTACGCGTACATCTTCCAACTTCTCACCGATATTGAAACGACGCTCGATCTGACCGCCTTTTACAACATCTTTCAATGTGGTACGCATGATGGTATTACCTTTACCCGGTTTTACGTGAAGGAAATCGACGCAGAAATAGAGTTTTCCGTCCAAACGGATACAAGTTCCTTTCTTAATGTCTTGTGAATTGATCATATTTATTTTCTTTATTTATATATGTTATAGAGTAATCCTTAACGATTTTTGGGTACAAAAGTAGTACATTCCTGCTAAAGTAGCAAAAAGTTTTGCGTATTTATATGGAAAAATAGTTGCAAATCAACCGAATAACCGGAACCAAGACCGCTGTCATGATACCCATCAAGCCAATCGCCAGTCCGCTTAATGCTCCTTCGATGGCCCCGATTTGAATGGCCGCTGCTGTTCCTACTCCATGGGAGGAAGCCCCTAACGCCAGTCCTTTAGCGATATGGCTATCTATTCCCAGTACCCTCATCACGATAGGGCCCACTATACTGCCAAAGATTCCTACCGCTACGACGATGACGGCGGTAAGTGAAGGTATGCCGCCCGCTTTCTCCGCTATCCCCATAGCGATCGGGGTGGTGACGGATTTCGGTTGGAGCGTGGCGATCAACGCTTGGTCGGCTCCCATCAATTTACCGATGATGATTACGCTTACGATTCCGACAATGGCCCCGACAAATACGGAAGTCAAGATCGAAACGACATTTCCCTTTAGATATTGGATTTGCTCATATAACACATAGCCAAGGGCTACTACGGAAGGCCCCAGCATAAAATGGATCAAATGACTGCTTTGCTGGAACGACTCATATTGAATGCCTAGGACTTCCAGTACCACGATAATCACGAAGATGGTCGTAAGCAAAGGATGCAAAAGACTGATATGGACTTTCTTGTAAAGAGCCAAGGAAGTCAGGTAGGTACCAATTACCAAGGTAAGAGCGAAAATCTCGGAATGCGCCAGATTATCCATGGTCTATTTTCCCTTTTCCAGTTTTTGTTGCACCAACGCTACGCTGGCGATGACTAAAATTGTACTTACTACGGAAGCGATCAGCAGGACTGCCCAATACTCGGAGATGATCCCGAAGGAATTCATAAGCCCTACACCGGCAGGAACGAAGAATAATCCCATGTTTTGGGTAAGAACCGTGGAAAGACGTTTCACCTTTTCAGGTTTTACTTTCTTGAACGCGAGGGCTAAGAACAATAGCACCATCCCAATTACGCTACCCGGTATGAAACCGTCGATAAAGTAGCTGATAAACTCTCCCGTGAAATAGAAGAAGAGAATGTAAAATGCTTCTGTTAGCATAGTTTTTCTACCTTTTTTGATAACCGCTACAAAGATAACAGCTATTTCGTAGATATGTTCTATAACATATTATTTTAACATAATAGGGGCGGGGTTCGCCCACCCGTGGCATCAAGCTAACGCGGAAGTAATGAACATATAAATCATCATACCGATAATATCGTTGGTAATGGTGATAAACGGTCCGGTCGCCAAGGCCGGATCTATCTTCATCTTATCTAAGGTCATGGGAACTAACGTGCCGAATATACTGGCGAACATTACGACGGCGAATAGGCTTAAAGATACGGAGGCCGTAATCCCCCGGTCTCCCAGCATGAAGAAATTGTAAATGAACACGACCAGACTGATAATGCTGGCATTGATTAACGAAACTACGGACTCTTTTAGGATTTGCGGTACGATATTCCCTTCCTTCAAGGTATTGTTTGCCAAGCCTTGTACCACGATAGCGGAAGATTGTATGCCTACGTTTCCACCGGTACCACCGATCAGCGGGATAAATAGCGCCATCTTCGGGTTAGTGGCGAAACTGCTCTCGAAACCACCGAGGATAACGGAGTTTCCCAATCCTCCGATCATGCCGATCAGCAGCCAAGGTAGGCGGGCGGCGGTTTGGGTGAATACATTATCCGAGGTTTCCACGTCTTGCGAGATACCGGATGCCAACTGGTAATCACGCTCGTGTTGCTCGCGTACCTCATCCATAACGTCATCGATCGTGATACGTCCTACCAGACGTCCGATACTATCGACTACGGGCAAGGCTACCAAGTCGTATTTCTCGATCGTCTCCGTAACCTCCTCGATACTGTCGCTGTCGCGAACGGAGATCGGGTCTTTTTTCATGACATGCTTGATCTTGGAGACAGATGGGTGGGTGATCAGTTTCTGCAAGGGGAGCACACCTTTCAAGCGCTCGTCGTCATCCACTACATATACATAATAGATCTCGCTCATCTCCTCCGCTTGCTTGCGCATCTCGTCGATACATTTGGGCATACTCCAATTCTCGTTCACCACGATCATCTCGGTACCCATCAAACCGCCGGCGGTGTCCTCGTCGTATTTCAACAAGTCCACGATATCACCGGCCTGCTCTACGTCCTCGATATGCGAAAGGATCTCCTCTTGGGTATCCTCGTCCAACTCACGCATCAAGTCAACGGCATCATCCGTTTCCATGTTATCGACGAAACGCTTGGCGATAAGCTCATTGGGAAGTTCCTTCAATAATTTATGACGGTCTTCCTCATCCAGCTCCATCAAGACATCCGCCGCTTTGTCGCCATCCATCAATAGATAGAGATAAATGGCCTCTTGCAAGTTCAGTTCTTGATAAAGCTCGGCTATATCGGCAGGATATAGTTCATGAAGTACCTCCTGTGCCTTCGCGTCATCTTTGGCCTCGATGATGCTTTTCAGGTTCTCGATGTAATCTTTCGTCAGTTCGATCATTGGACTCTTATATTATTATAGGACATCACCAGCCTACTTCTCCAAATGCTTTTGGCTGATCAAGGTCAGTTCCACGAATTGCTCCACGGATAACTGTTCCGGGCGCTTGTCGAATATCGGCAAGGCGTAATCCGGGCAATCTTTACCCAATAGGGGTTTCATGGAATTACGAAGCGTTTTCCTTCGTTGGTTGAATGAGGTCTTTACTACAGTCTTGAATAACTTCTCGTCGCATCCCAGCTCCTTGCGGTCGTTACGGGTAATTTTCAATACGGCGCTTTTCACTTTTGGAGGCGGATCGAATACTTTCTCACTGACGGTAAAGAGGTATTCCACGTCGTACCAAGCTTGCAACAGTACGCTCAATATCCCGTACGTCTTGCTACCGGGACCCGCCGCTAGGCGTTCCGCTACCTCTTTTTGTAACATCCCCGAGCAGCAGGGAATCTGGTCCTTATAATCGAGGACCTTGAAGAATATCTGGCTGGAGATATTATAGGGGTAATTACCGATCACACAAAACTGCCCCGGAAATAGCTTCGAGAGATCCAATTTCAGGAAATCCTCGGCGATGATACGCCCTTTCAGATCGGGGAAATTCTGGTTCAGGTAATCTACGGATTCCATGTCCAACTCGACAACGGTCAAATCATGTCCCGCCTCCAGCAAGAACTGGGTAAGGACTCCCATTCCCGGTCCGATTTCCAAGACCGGCAAGGAATTGAAAGTATCGAGTGTGTCCGCAATGCGCTGTGCTATTTGCAGATCCTTTAGGAAATGTTGCCCTAATGCTTTTTTTGGCTTAACTAATCTCATCCACTTTTCGGTGTAATGTGTTTGTTTTTAAATATTATGCTTATCTTTGCGGATGCACAAAAGTACAATAAATAATTTAAAGTTCCCTATACCTAATGGATTTTAAGAGCATTCTACGTACGTTTCTGAAGATAATTCTACCTTTAGCCTTCGGCTGTTTACTCCTTTGGTTTTTGTATCGGAAAATGGATATCACTGAGATTTGGCGAGTAGTCAAGGAGGGGGTTCGTTATGATATTATTCTGGTTTCTTTACTGTTCGGCTTGTTCGCCAATATCGTCCGTGGTTTACGGTGGGGATTGCTGATCAGTTCCTTGGGCGAGCGCTTCAAGATGAGTAACGTGATTTACGCCGTGTTGGGTAATTACGCCGTGAATCTGGTGTTGCCCCGTGTCGGCGAGGTATGGCGTTGCGGTATGATCACGAAATACGATAAGATCTCGTTTACCAAGCTTTTAGGTACCTTATTGATCGACCGTGTGAGCGATACGATCATGGTCGGTTTGATAACCTTGATGATATTCATATTTAATATAAGCTTCTTTACGAGTTTCTTCGCTAAGAACCCGGCTTTGCTCGAAGGGTTCCAATCCATGTTTAATTCGATATGGATTTACGTGGCGGTGATAATTTTTGTCGCTGTAATTTGGTTTGTATTCACTTATATGAGTAACTTTACGCTGGTACAGAAAGCCAAAGGTATGTTGAAGAATGTATGGACCGGTATGAAGAGTATCTGGTACATGGAGCATAAGATGCGTTTCGTGATAGAGACGTTATTGATTTGGGGAGGTTATTTCTGTTACTTTTATATTACGTTCTATGCTTTCGACTTTACCAAGGACTTGGGTATCGTGGTCGGGCTGATCACGTTTACGATGAGTAGTATCGGCGTGGCGGTGCCTGTTCAAGGCGGTATCGGACCGTGGCATTTCATGGTGATCGCTACCTTGGTTTGTTTTGGCGTGAACGAGAATGACGCGGCGGCGTTCGCCTTGGTCGTTCATACGGTACAGACGGTATGGACGGGATTGTGCGGATTATTCGGCGTGGTGGCTTTGCCGCTCACCAACCGGGAGAACAAAGAGGCTCCGGTCGTTGTTTCGTGATGAATACAAGATATGTATTAAATATGAACTGAACTAAATTATTAACATCTATGTCAGCAGAAATCAAAGATCTATCTCCGAAGCATGTATGGGGTTATTTTTATGACCTTACGCAAATCCCCCGTCCGACCGGACATATGGAGGCAGTAACCCGTTTTATGATATCCTTTGGTAAAGGATTGGGACTGGAAACCCTGCAAGATGAGGTGGGTAACGTATTGATCCGTAAGCCGGCTACGCCCGGAATGGAAGGTCGTAAGACCGTGACATTGCAGTCTCATCTGGATATGGTTCCCCAAAAAAACTCTTCCGTAAAGCATGATTTCGAGAAAGATCCGATTGACGCTTACATAGACGGTGATTGGGTGACGGCCCGTGAGACGACTTTGGGGGCGGACAATGGCATGGGCGCCGCTCTGGCGATGGCCGTGTTGGCGGACAATAGCTTGCGTCACGGACCTATCGAGGCCCTGTTTACGATTGATGAGGAACAGGGAATGGACGGCGCTTTCGGCTTGAAGCCGCATTTCTTAAAGGGTGATATTTTATTGAATTGTGATTCCGAGAAGGAAGGGGAGTTGTTCGTAGGTTGCGCGGGTGGCGCTAACGTGAATGTCTCTTTCCAATTTAAGGAGGATACTTATATTCCGGAAGGTGACGTGGCTGTCAAGGTTAGCTTGGCTGGCTTGAAAGGTGGCCATTCCGGTGTGGATATTCATTTAGGGCGTGCGAACGCGAACAAGTTGATCTTCCGTTTCTTGAAAGAGGCGGTATGCGATTATGGCGCTCGTTTGTCTTCTGTGGCGGGTGGTTCCTTGCCTAACGCAATCCCTCGTGAGGCTTTTGCCGTGATAACGATTCCGGGTGATAACGTGGAGTCTCTTTGGGAGCTAGTGGCTGATTACCAAGATATGTTCCGTACGGAGTATATGGGTGTGGAGGATAAGATCGATTTCGTCGCGGAGATGGTTGAATTGCCGTCTACGTTGATTCCGGAGGAGATACAGGATGATTTGATCAATGCGATCGAAGGTTGCCAGAATGGTGTGATTAGCATGTTGCATGATTTCCCGGGTACGGTTGAGTCTTCCTCTAACTTGGCGATCGTGAAGACATCTGATGAGTTGATCGAGGTGAAGATCTTGGTGCGTAGCTCATCCGAGTCTCGCAGGGATTCTGTTTGCTCAAGTCTGGAAAGTGTATTCGCTTTGGCAGGGGCTAAGGTGGAGGAGTCCGGTCATTATAATGGCTGGCAGCCTAATATCAATTCCCCGATCTTGAACTTGATGAAATCTACCTATCTGGATTTATTTGGTAAGGAACCTGAGGTGAAGGTGATGCATGCCGGATTGGAATGCGGTATCATCCAAGGTGCTTATCCGAATATGGATATGGTTTCTATCGGACCGGATTTGGAATATCCGCACTCACCGGACGAACGAGTGAATATTCATTCCGTACAGAAGATCTGGGAGTTTATTATAGCTACTTTGGAGAGAATCTAAGGATCTCTTTCCTTATAGATATTAAACAAGCCCTCCAGCCTTTGTTCTTCTAACCATTCGGTTAGCGAGAATAGGGCTGGAGGGTTTATTTTTATAGTTTGTCTATATCCTCAAGGGAGAGCCCAGTGTATTTTTGGATAATTGAGTGGGATAATCCATCCGCTTTCATGTTGCGGGCCGTAGATTCTTTCCCTTTCAATATCCCTTTCTCCTCTGCGTAATCGATCGTATTCTTATAATCCCTGTATCGTTTCAGAGCCTCGTCGTATTGTATGCGTTCTTCCTTGCTGAGGTTTGCCACGTCGGCTACTTCCAGCAACTTATCGAAGACCGCCTTTTTCGCCTTGAACGGCATTCTCTCTAAAGTGTCCATATGCTTCAATAAATAAATCCAACGTTCAAAATCATTCTCGCACTCGTCCGGTTCTTTTTGGAAGTAAGGCAGCTCGAGATAGACTTGCCGTATCCTGTCGCTAAACATCCTTCCGGTTTCCCGGTCCGCCAATATAACATCGGTCCGGAACTTTGAGTTCACGTCCATCTTGTAATTAAGTAGGAATACCCCGTATACGGGTTGTAACACGAATTTCCAGTCCTTCCCTTTTTGTCCTTGGTTACTGATGGCCCTCGCCAGATAGTACAGTCCCCTGTCGTGGAAATAGGGTTGTGCCCCGGTTTGCATCTCAACGACGAATAGGTTTCCGTTGCTGTCCTTGCAATGCACGTCAAAAACGATTCCCCTGTCATCCAGCGTCTCGGGGGTCTGAATCGGGTTAAGGAACGTGATATCCTCAATGTAGTGCTCTCCGAAGAACAACTGGTTCAGGAAATCGATTAGTAACTCCTTGTGTACCTCCTGCCCGAATATCCGGTGAAAGCCGAAATCGGTGAAGGGATTGATAAATTTTCCCATAGTGCTTATAGGTTTAAATGATTAAATGATTAAATGATTAAACGGATGATCCTATCTCATCCTTTGCGGTAAAGATACGCTTTTTTTTAAAAGGAGGCAGGGCTGGTGTGCCAAAAGTTTCACTTTTGTGAGATTTGAGTGTTTTTTGAAAATACGGGAAACATGTGCTTTACAGGCCCTGATAACCAAGAAACGGGCCCTCTCATTGGCTGCTGAAGTGAATAACTGACGGCTTGTCGAGTGAATAACTGGCGGCTATACCTAGCCGCTAACTGACGGCTTGGGAAGTGAATAACTAATCACTTGGAAAGCCTTTTTATACCGGAACCAACAAGGTCTTCTCAGTGGCTTTGGGATGCGGTTCAGTTATCCTGCGGGGCTTTTCTATGTCGATTATTCTGTTATAGCCCTCGCGGATGGATGGTAAGCGAAGCGGCGATAATCATGACAGTTTGTGCGAAACAAGGTTGTTTGTGTGACATACCTCTTCTTTGGAGAAGTCTAACCAGAGAGAAGTAATAGGTGAAAAGGGCCTTTTTGTCTCTTATTTATAGGTAAAAGGTCGCTTTTCCGGTGAGAAAGGTGGTGTTTGCCCACGCGAATATATGCGTTAGCCGACGCAACCGTATGCGTTAGGTGATACATACGGTAGTAATCCCCATCGCATACGATAGAAATAGCCTTCACATACGGGTGAATTACAGGTTTTAGCCTTAAGAATATGAATTAGGATGAATAATTTTCGCTAGAAAGAAAGGGCATATTCCGTTATCTTGTTATGGAATAACTACTTGCGAATATTTTTTCTCGTTTTACGGAACTGTATGTATAATCTCCCGGAAAATTCGATTCTCAAGGGCTTTAATTTTCAAAGTGTCACAATGACAATCCGTAAATTCCGGATGACTTGTTTAATATAATATTAATGTACGCCTGTACATTAAATTAATGCTATACTATAAAAGTTGATGAATAATAGATTGAAATGATATTTGGAGTATGAAAACGACTAGTCTAAACGATCGATTCTTTTAGTCATTTGCAAAGGTACGCGTTTCTTCGATACTTACAACCCTTCCGGGCTATTTTTTTACCGCTTATTCTCTTTCTTATCAATAGGATAGGTTATCCTTTACGAAACAAGCGATTCCTTCAACGAACTGTGCGTTTAGGCATCAAAAAAACGCAAGATTTAATCGATCGTTTAGACTAGTCGTTTTGTATGGTTTAGGGGTCGGTTTAATAGGACTAAGTATTTGATTATCTTAATAAACACTAGTATTAATATTAATTTCAGTATTATGAACAAAAAGTTTTCTACACTTTTGTGTGCTGGTCTGCTGGTTTCCGCATTCACATTGAATGCTCAAACTCCTGCACAGGCTCAGCATATTGATGCTCTTACTTCTATTTCAGGAGTGGGGGCGGCGGCAGTACCCTATTTTGAGTCTGCCACTCCTAAAGGAATGTTCCAATTGAAAGCAAACGACAAAGTCCTTATCGTGGAAAATGATAAGTACAAATTGGTTGCTCCTTCTGATCTTACGGATGTTGAATCTTCTTTATGGTGTATCTCTATCACTGAGACAGAGAGCCAAGGAAAGAACCCTATCTTCGATTTCATCAATAAGAAGACTGGCGCTATTTTGGCATTTGATACAGAGACAAGCAATGTAGGTTCTTCTTTCGGTGGTTGGGCTTTTTCTTCAACTTGGACAAAGAGTAGTTACGAGAAAGATCCAACTAAGGGTGGTTTAAGACCCGATAAGGAGTTGTTTACTTACATCGATTCCGATTATGCTTATATTTTGTTTGGTGAAGGCGATGAGGTTAAAGCTAAAAAAGTAATGGCTTCTGATGCCGAGGACAAAACAGGTGACGCTCAAGGTGCATTGAAATTTACTGTTTGGAACGCCGGTACTTATGTATTGAGCGCTAATGAGATCAACGCTTATTTGAAAAACAACAAAGACGTATTGAATTTCCATTTGGATGCTAATGCGGATGTCAACCCATTCTCTGCTTCTCAAATTGAAGCAAAGGTGGCCGATGGTGTAACCGCTGATGGAAAGAATTTCGTTTATGTCGTTAAGAAAGACGAGAAAGATAAGAAGACTTACTTGAAGGTCGATACAGCCGCTAACGGTGTGGGTATCGAGTTCTTGAAATTCGGATGGTCTGATACGAATGTTGAGAAATATGCAGATGCGCTTACGGTAACGGGTGATGCGGATGATATTTCACAGCAACATAAGTTCCTATTCACTTATCGTCCTTCTGCTGATAGCTTGTTTATTCAAGTAAAAGAAGCTCGTGTTAGGGATACGCAGAAACCTACCGCTGAAAGAGGGTATTGGAAAGATGCCACCAAAGTGAAATATGGTTCAAACTACCATGATATTTATTGCGATGGCAAACAGGCGGCAGACGCAAACTCCGATGCGGATCAATTATTCGTTAAGTTACAAAACTATACGGTAGCCGATCGTATTGTCACGATCGGTACCAAGGCTATCAATACACAGATTAGTTTCGGTATTAATGGTTGTGTCGCATCTAATAACAAGACATCCTTGGACGAGGGTTTGTATATTATCAAGAATGATAAGGGACAAGTTTTGGCCGCTCCTATCCACTTAAATGATAACAATGCTGCGAACGAGGCTCAATGGATTACTTTGGATGAGCAAGATCCGATGCACATGCCAGCTTATCAATGGGTTGTAACAAAGGTTTATACGGCAGATAAGGCAAAGGCTACTTCTCCTGTAAAGTTCGTTAACCGTGAGTTCCCCGAATTGTATGCGAATTCTGTTCAATTAACTTTAAATGAGGATGGTGATATCATAGGTACGGCAGTGGGTACTACTATTGATAAAGTCTTGAATAAAGCTACTTTCACTCGTATCACGGATAAGAATATCTTAGGTGATAAGAAATTAGGCTATCGTTATATCCCGACAGATTCTTTATTGGTTAATAAGTATGTATTTAACTATTTGAATCCGTTTACGGATAGCTATTGGATGGCCAACGGAGCAGATAAGGATTCTGTAAACTATGTGAAAGAAACGGCAAGCCGCTACATGTTGGAAGAAGGTTCTACTGCCGGATACGGTTATGGTTACGGTAAAGATAAGGATACTCCGGAAGGTAAAGCATTGGCTCGTTTAGGCATCGCACGTTTGGAGAGAACGAACTATGTAGTCAAGACTGTAGACGGTGCGAAGTCTTTGGTTGAGGCTTACGGTGAGAAGTACTCTATGGGTGTTAATAATTATAAGGTAACTCCTTATGTTGTTGATACATTCTTCTTCAAGGAAAATAATCATTATAATGCTAAACATTTCTATGCGATTGTAGAGTCTGCTCCGAAATGGGTAGCTTCTGATGGAAAAGTTATCTATGCCTACGAGGTAAAGAATGACAAAGGCGAAGTTGTGAAATATGTAGATGCGCAAGGCCAAGACGTTTCAGTTTCTAATTATAAGTGGGCTGGTGCTATCATCCAAAGCGTAAGTGCTGAGTTTGACAAGGCAACTCATAAGGTTGGTACTGCTGATGACGGTAAGAGCGCCGTATTGAAAGTTCAGATCTTGAACGAGACTCGTACATCTGCCTTCACGGTAGAAGCAGATAAGACCCCGTTGTATCGCCGTTTCAACAATGCCGTCATAGGTGAGAAGGCCGACGATGCTGCTGATAGCTTGATTTTCGTTGAGAAGATCCGTCAAGAATACTTGATGGATGAGTGGAATCCTAGCTTGACTTCAGAAACCGTTGATTACGCAGGTATCTGGAACCGGGATAAAGCAAAAGGTAAGTTGGTGTTCAATATTGATACGGCTTGGGTAAATCGTGGTAAAGGTTATATCAAACCACAATACTTGATCTCTGTTGATCGTCAAGATCAAGATTTGAACATCGTGACTCATCCTTGTACTGAGGCTGGTCCTCACATCAAGCCGGACGGAACTCCGACAACGGATCCATACGAATGTGTTCATGCTACTCACAAGACCTTAGGCTTCACGTATGGTAAGTATTTGGTAAGTTTCGGTGACTCCGCTATGGTTAATGACATGGAAGCTCCATACATGGATATCAAGGGTGGTTACACTCGCGTAGGATTCGTGAGAGCTATTAAGGTTGGCGATTCTTTAGTCGTATTAACGAATGGTTTCGAGAAAGTTGAACCAGCTAAGATTGATACCGCTGAGATCTTCGCTAACTATAAGGCAACGAAGTGCGAGCGCTTCATTGTTGACTTAACTGGTGATAATCACAAGAACGTAACTTGGTCATTCCGTTATGTAAATCCGTTAGAGGCTGCCAAGGCTTATATTGAAGGAGGCGAAGGTGAAGGTGTGAACAATGAGTTCTTGTTCGAATCTAACATCTATGAGAAAACAGGCTATAAGTCTACAAATGCAACAGTAGCAGGTGTTTCTACTGACGGAAAAGCAACAAAGGGCTTCCAAGAGGCTCAGTCTGGCTCAATCGCTCCTGAATATGCCGCATGGTTGAAGATGCAGAATGGTTGCTTGGTATTGACTCGTGGTGATTCTAAATTTGATGCGGCTAAGACTGGTTCTGACGGTGCTTTGATCTTCAATGCTGTTCGCCCGACAGAAAAGGATGATATGGTAACTTCTAATGATGAGGTATCCGTAGAAGGCGTATCTGTAGTAGCTACTAACGGTGCCGTGACTATCCAAGGCGCAGCTGGTAAGTCTGTAGTAATCACCAATATCTTAGGTAAGGTAGTTGCTGAGACTATTCTTACATCTGATAACGCTACAATCGCCGTACCTGCTGGTATCGTAGCCGTAGCTGTTGATGGTGAGGAAGCTGTTAAGGTGGTAGTTAAATAATAAAGATATATAATTCTAAAATTCCCGTGCGGAGATTCGTCTTCAAGTAAACCGAGAGGTTGAACATGCGGGGATATTAATACTAAAGTAAAAAATTAAAGCTCTCCGTCAGTATTTCCGTGAGGCAAGAAAGCGGAAAAAGAATAAGCCCCGGTCGGTTTCTCGATCGGGGCTTTTTGCCTATTCTTTGTCGTTTTTATCTTTAAGTCTCAATCCGGTTCTAGCGTTGAGGGGAGAGATTACCGAGTGGCCTAAATCGCTTTCAAGTTGTTTGCGGGCGGCCTCTGCTGCTTTTCCTCCTTGTTTGGCGATAACTTCGTGTTCTTCGAGATGTTGCGGATTCTTTTCTTTGGACAATTCAGTGGTAGCTGCTTCGGCAAGCATATTAAGAGCAAGTTCCGTATTGGTCATATTGTCTCGTAAGCTCTCTTTTTTCAGACCTTTGAATTGTTTATATTCTTTGGAAGTTTTACCGGCCCACGTTTGATAGATGATATCTGTAAGGGTAGCGAACTGAATACCCTCTTGTAGTCCGTGCCGTTTCCATTCATCGGTTAGGTCCTTGCGTATCTCGATGCTTTTAAGGCGTTGATTAATCCAATTATCCGAGTACCCCAACGCTTTATATTCCCTCATGGCTCGATCTATCGTTAACTCGGGGTCTTGCATTTCATCCAATCGCTCTTTTGCCACTTGGGCCATCCATAACTTGAAAGGTTCTGCTTTAGGAGACGGGATGGATTGGATAAGCCGGAACAGCTGTTCTGTCGTAGCTACGTCGGTTTTGTAGTATTTCCCGTCGGTAGAAGGTAATTTCAGTTGGTGACAATTTGTCACCAACTCACTACCTTCAGCTTTTAGCCTTTGTTTGAGTTTATTCCAATATTTCCTTCCATCCACACTTTCGGTGAGGATACTTACAACGTCTACTATAGAGAAAAACCATTCCTCTGTTTCATCGTCCCAGACTGTACGTACTTTTTTCTCTTCGAAAATCTTGATAGCTTCTTTCTTTGTCATAATTGAAGTTTTTGTGTGAACACTTTAGTTAAAAGTGGATGATACCTAAATCTGTGCTATGGTTTTGGATATCTCGAAACTTTTGCGTAAAAATACAAAAGATTCGAATGCCTCCCAGGTTTATACGGGAAAAAGGATCGTAGAGACAGTTTTTATTACCGACAACGCTAGGATCGTCATACTTGCCGGTATCGAAGCCGTGATTGTTGAATGTGAGACCACTGTTAAGGTGGTAGTTAAATACAGTTTCTCGATCGGGGCTTTTTTGGTGAATCTTTTTAATTTTGTACTTTTGCAAGCTTGCACGAATGTTATACATGAATAGGAAAATTAGACAATGGCCAGCGATGATATAAAACAGGCATGGAAAGTGCCGGAACCTACGTTAAGGAGGTTGCCGTGGTATCTTGCGTTTGTAAAGTTGATGAAAGGAAAAGGGGAAACGTTTATCTCATCCACCCAGATCGCTAAGGAGATAAATGTAGATCCTAGTCAGGTCGCTAAAGATCTCTCTTTTGTGAATATCTCCGGGAAGACGAGAGTGGGATACGATATTAACGCATTGGTTGACGTACTGGAGGATTTCCTCGGTTTTACATCCCAGCATAAGGCATTTCTGTTTGGGGTAGGGAGTCTGGGCGCTTCTTTGTTGCATGACACCGGACTGAGTCAATATGGATTGGAGATCGTGGCGGGCTTTGATGTTCGTGAGGATTTGGACGGGAGCATGATTAATGGCATTCCCGTTTTTCATATGGATGATTTTCCTGCCAAGCAGAAAGAATATGGCGCGACGATCGGGGTGATCACCGTGCCGGTGGAGAAAGCGCAGGAGGTGACAGACCGGATTATCGAGGGAGGAATCAAGGCTCTTTGGAATTTTACCCCCTTCCGTATACGGGTGCCGGAACATATCGTAGTCCAGAATACTTCTATGTATGCGCATTTAGCTGTTATGTTTAATCGATTGAACTCAATGAATCACTAAAATATGAAGATTATCGCCGTTGGAATGAACTATGCCGCTCACAATAAAGAGCTGCATCATTCGTTAGAATTATCAGAGCCTACTATTTTTATGAAGTCGGACTCCTCTTTGTTGAAAGATGGGAAACCGTTTTTTATTCCGGATTTTTCATCGGAAGTTCATTATGAGACGGAGATCGTGGTACGGATAGACCGTTTGGGGAAAAATATAGCCGAGCGTTTCGCTCATCGTTATTACAATGAGGTTACGGTCGGTATTGATTTCACGGCACGGGATTTGCAGAATAAATTGCGTGCGCAAGGATTACCGTGGGAGATTAGTAAGGCGTTTGATAATTCGGCTGTGATCGGGACCTTTATTCCGCTGGAGCAAGCGGGGGATGTAAACCGGCTTCCGTTCCATCTGGATATTAATGGCTCGAAGGTACAGGAAGGCAATACCTCGAATATGCTGTTTTCGGTAGATAAGATTATTGCGTACGTAAGTCGCTTCTTTACGCTGAAAATAGGCGATTTGATTTATACCGGAACACCTGCTGGCGTAGGTCCCGTGAAGATCGACGATCATCTGGAGGGATATCTTGGCGAGCGGAAGCTTCTGGATTTTTATGTGAGATGAGAAGATTAATATATATATTCATTATAGGTTTATTACTTTGCTCATATACATGGGCGGATGGTAGCCGTTATGCTTCTAAATCCCTGTTATCGGAGGGGAAATGGGTGAAGATCCGGGTGGATAAGACCGGAATCTACAAATTATCCTATGCGGATTTGAAGAATATGGGTTTCTCGGACCCATCGAAAGTCTCTGTCCATGGCTATGGAGGATGGCCCTTGGATGAGGATTTCAGTAAGGAATATATCGATGATGTCCCTTCTACACCGGTTTGGCGTGGGAGTGATTACCTGTTATTCTACGGGAAAGGGCCGGTTAAATGGGAGTATGACTCGTCGAGCCAGACATTCGTGCATACGAATAATCCTTATTCTTTGTATGGTTATTATTTTGTGACCGATGCCACACCCACGAATGATATGACTTCCGTGGCTCAAGCGAGTGGCGCTTCCACTCGGATTACGACTTATGATGATTATCTATTGCATGAGCAAGAGTTAGTCTCCGTAAACCAATCCGGCCGGGAGTTTTTTGGAGAGGACTTTAGTGGGGCACGCCCTCGTACAATTTCTACCTTTTCTTCTATTCCCGGGATTACGGATGCGGACGGTAAGGTGACCATGCGTTTTATCTCAAGAATTAACTCTGGCTCCGGTACGGCTTCTTTAAGTATCAATGACTCCGAATTGTTGGATATAACCATACCTTCTATCCAAACAGTAAGCTCGAATGTCAGATCGTATACAAAGGCGATTCCCGGGACAACCACCGCGTTATGGAAGGGATCAAAAAGTGAGGAAAATAACGTAGTGGTTTCCTATAGTTCAAGTGGACATACGAATGTACGTTTGGACTATATCCGTATGCAATTTGTCCGTACGTTGCGCCCTTATGGGGCTTGTACTTTTTTCAGAAGCTTGACTTCTGTAGGAAATGCGTCTCGCTTTGTTATTAGCGAGGCGAATTCGAATACCTTGGTGTTTGATGTGACCGATGCGTTGAATGTGAAGAGAGTGGAAGCCGATCTGAATGGTTCTGAACTTTCATTTACAATACCAGCGGGTAGATTGAGGGAGTTTGTGTTGGTTCAAACCAATCAAACATTTCCTTCTCCGGAAGTCGTGGGAGAAGTCGCTTCCTCGAATCTGCATGGTTTGGAACAGAGGGATATGATTATTATATCGGCCCCGTCTTTGGTTCAGCAGGCGGAGCGTTTGGCGGTTGCGCACCGTGAGAAAGATGGCTTGACTGTTGAAGTCGTAACTCCAGAGGCGATTTATAATGAGTTCTCTAGTGGAACTCCAGATGCGACGGCATATCGTCGTTTGATGAAGATGTTTTACGATCGTAGTTCTTCTTTGGGTAATCCTCCAAAATATTTATTGCTTTTCGGAGACGGGATCTATGATAATCGGGGGATAAGCGGTGAGGTTCAAGGTGTTTCGCGGAGTAATATGCTCCTGACTTTCCAGTCTCAAGAGTCATTGAATGTCTACTCTTATGCGACAGATGATTATTTTGCGTTTTTAGAGGATAATTCCGGCAGTAATTTTAGCCGAGATAAGATGTGTCTGGGTGTCGGGCGCTTTCCAATCCGTACAGTAACGGAGGCGACTCAGATGGTGGATAAAACGATTTCTTATATGGAGAACAAGGATTCGGGTAGTTGGAAGAATAACGTGACATTCGTGGCGGATGATGGAAATAATGAGGATAGCTTCACAACGAATCATATGAAGCAGGCAGATCAGCTTGCTGAGGCCATTGAAGAGATGCAACCCGGTTTTCTAGTTAATAAAGTGTATTTCGATGCTTATAAGCGTAGCAGCCTCGGGACTTATCCGGATGTGCATAATGAGATTGAGAAACTATTAAAAAGTGGTCAGTTGTTGATTAATTATACGGGGCATGGCAGTACGACCCATTGGGCGGACGAAAGCGTATGGACACAAACCGATATCAATAATTCCAGTTATAAGCATCTGCCGGTGTGGGTGACGGCTACTTGCGACTTTACCCGTTTTGACGATGTGACAACTTCTGCGGGTGAATCTGTTTTCTTGAATCCTACCAGTGGGGGTATCGCTTTGTTTACGACGACCCGTGTCGTGTTCTCCGGTAATAATGCGAACTTAAATAAGGCGCTCATCGATAACCTGTTCCAAGAAGACGCGAATAGCCGTTATACGCTTGGAGAGGCGATGATGTATACGAAACGTCAACTCAATGACTCAAATAAATTGAACTTTATCTTAATCGGAGACCCGGCGTTAAAGTTTGCGTATCCAGAGTATAAGGCTCGGGTGACGGCTGTGAATGGAGAAGCTGTTTCTGATGAGCCTTTTGAGTTTAAGGCGTTATCCCGGATTACGGTAGAGGGTGAAATCTTGAATCCGTCAGATTCTTTTGCCGCGGATTTCACGGGCGTATTAAGCTCGACCATATTTGATAGCCAAAGTTCCATTACGACTTTAGGGAATAGCTCTGAGAAATTCACTTATCTCGATTATCCGAATACGATTTATATAGGTAGAGACTCGGTTCGAAATGGAAAGTTCAGCTTTACTTTTATGGTCCCGAAGGATATCTCTTATTCCAATAAGAAAGGTAAATTAAACCTATATGCATCTTCCGAGACAAAAGAGGCGCAGGGTTCTTTCTTCGATTTTATCGTGGGGGGGACTTCGGATACGGCGGAGACTGATACGATCGGTCCCGAAATCCGGCAGATCTATTTGAATGATTCCAGTTTTGTTTCGGGCGATAAGGTAAACACGACTCCTTATTTTGTAGCGAAACTGTGGGATAAGAGCGGCGTGAATATAACCGGCAGTAGCGTAGGGCATGATATGATGTTGACGATTGATAGTATGCCCTCTATGAGCTATAACTTAAATAGTTATTATGCGTTGCTACCAGATAGTGAGAACGAAGGACTTGTCCAGTTCTCCATCCCCGAGCTGGAGCCGGGAATGCATACGGCCGAGTTTAAGGTGTGGGATATCTTAAATAACTCCACGACCTATACCTTTACTTTTGAGGTGGCGGAAGGGTTGAAACCTAATCTGATCGAGCTGTATGCCACCCCGAATCCGGCACGGGATCAAGTGGAATTCTTTCTGCATCACAATCGTCCGGAGTCGAACTTAAAGGTGACGGTTATGGTTTATGATATGACCGGTAAGTTCCTATGGAGTACCGAGAAGAGCGGTTCCTCCGAGTTGTTTAAGGCTTATATCGTAACTTGGAACTTGACGGATAACGGTGGCAGGCGGTTGCGCCCGGGAGTTTATCTGTATCGGGCGGCGATTAGCACGAATAACTCGAAAGAGGCGACGAAAGCGAATAAATTAATCATCCTCGCACAATAAAGTATTGGGTAATTAGTTTATAATAAGCATGGGGGTATGTTTATTACCCTCTAGGAATGATAAATGTAAATGTATTTTTAGAATAGAATATATGGTAAGAGTTTCAAGATTCAGTCTGTTACTAGCGGTTTTCAGCTTTTTGACGGCATTTACGGCTTTATATGCCCAAGGAGGCGCAGACGATGTTAAACATAAATTCGCCCCGATTAATACGGCGATACCGTCTTTGTCTATCGCGCCCGACGCTCGCGGAGGTGCTATGGGTGATAACGGTGTGGCTACTACGCCGGATGTGAATTCCCAATACTGGAACCCGGCTAAGTATGCTTTTAGCTATAGTAAGGCCGGAGTCGCTTTATCCTATACGCCTTGGTTACGTAAATTGGTGAATGATGTGGCTTTAGCGTATCTGGCCGGTTATTATAAATTAGGCGATAGCGATATGCAGGCGATCGGAGCTTCTTTGCGTTATTTCTCTTTAGGAGAAGTACAGGGAAGCCGGGATGGAGGAATGGGTAATCAGCTCATATTGAATCCTTATGAGATGGCTTTTGATGTAAGTTATAGCCGTAAATTATCGGATGTGTTTTCTATGGCAGTCGCCTTGCGCTATATTCGTTCGGACATGGGTGCCTCGTCGGATGCGGATATGGTTCCGGATAACGCTTTTGCCGCTGATATCGCCGGTTATCTGGAGAAATACGTGATCTTAGGGAATAGCGAGTGCCTGTGGAGCTTTGGTTTTAATGTCTCCAATATCGGTACGAAGGTCTCTTACGACGGCGGAAATACCAACCAATTCTTGCCTACGATGTTAAAGGTTGGAACCGGTTTGCTGTATCCGATCGATGATTATAACCAAATCGGTATCTATGTGGATTTGAGTAAATATTTAGTTCCTACCGAACCTATTCAAGAAGGTACGACTCCCGAGGATGAGGCTGCTTATAAGGAAAAACATGATGAATATAACAATATGTCCCCGATCACGGGTATCTTCAAATCATTCGGTGACTCGCCGAATGGCTTCAAGGGCGAGTTAGAGGAGATTATGGCCTCTATCGGTCTGGAGTATAATTACAATCAGCAGTTCTTTGTTCGTGGCGGTTATTACTATGAGAATAAATATCAGGGAAACCGTCAGTATTTCTCGGTCGGTGCCGGTTTCCGCATGAGTGTTTTCCAGTTGGATGCCGCTTATCTGATCAGTACGGTACAGAGTAACCCGTTGGACCAGACATTGCGCTTCTCCTTGTCGTTCGATATGGATGGAATCAAGAACCTTTTCAGATAAATGGGTATGAAGATACGTGTAGGTTTTGGTTATGACGTCCACGCCTTGGTGCCGGACCGGGAATTATGGCTGGGCGGGATTAAGATCGAGCATACGTTGGGCCTATTGGGACATAGCGATGCGGACGTGCTGATCCATGCGGTCTGTGACGCTTTACTGGGAGCGGCCAATATGCGGGATATCGGTTATCATTTCCCGGATACGGCAGGTGAATATAAGAACATTGATAGCAAGATATTGCTTCGTGACACCATGAAGCTTTTGAGAGACGCGGGCTATGAGTTGGGTAATATCGATGCCACCGTAGCCGCCGAACGCCCTAAATTGAATCCCCATATCCCTCTGATGAAGAAAACGCTGGCCGAGGTCATGAACGTGGACGAGGAGGATATCTCTATCAAGGCTACGACCACGGAGAAGCTGGGCTTCACCGGACGGCAGGAAGGGATCTCGGCTTACGCTACGGTCTTGATACAGCGCATGGGATCGTAAACCAGAAAGTACTCCCTTTTCCTTCTTCCGACTCTACGCCGATCTTCCCGTGAAGATTCTCTAGGATCGTTTGGCAAATGGATAGCCCGAGTCCGGTTCCTTGGATAAAGGAATCGAATTTGGCGAAACGCTCGAATACGTGCGGGAGGTTCTTCCGCTCAATACCTTTTCCGGTATCTTTTACGTAAAAGTATAATCCATCTTCCCTCTCCTTGTATCCCATGCGGATAGACCCTTGGAACGTGAACTTACAGGCGTTCGTGAGGAAGTTGGTGATCACTTGGGTCAAGCGATTCTTCTCGGAATAGATAACACAATCCTGTTCGGGTATCTCGCAATAGAGAGTGACTCCGCCTTTCACCCGGCTTTGGAAGGTCTGGTATAAGCTCCGGAATAGCGTGGATACCTTGAACTCGGAATAGATGAAATCCATTTGCCCGGCCTCGATCTTCGATAGATCCAGAATATCGTTCACGAGTTGAAGGAGAAGTTCGTTGTTCGTCTCGATGATCTCGCAAAATTCTTTTGTCTCCTCGGAGGGGTTTGTTTGGGCGAGCAGGTTCGAGAACCCTACGATAGCGTTCAGCGGGGTACGTATCTCGTGGCTCATGTTCGCTAGGAAGGCTGATTTCAGCCGGTTGGATTCCTCTACCTTCGCTTTGTCCCTCAATTCCTGCTCCATCAGCTTGCGTTGGTGGATCAGGGCAGTTCCCCCGATCAGGTAGATAGGTTTACCGACGGGATCGGTCTTGCCGGTGATGGCGTAAATTTCTATCCATATATAGTTTTCCCCCGTATCGTCTAGGTAGCGGATTTCCTCATCTACCGGTTGGCCCTCGCCGGAGGCAAGTGCTTCCATCTTATCACGGAGCCGGTCTAGGTCATCCGGGTACACGCCGCTATAGAACTCATCGGGCGACATCTTGAATATCCCGTTTACGCCTTTGTCACGGGCGGATCTTTGGGTGAGGTAGACATTATTGCACTCTATGATCTCGGCTCTTACGTCCCACGTCCATGTCATCATGTTGCTGGCTTTCAAGACGAGTTGATATTTCTGGTTTAAGTCCTGCGCTTGGCGTGCGATTCGTAGTTCCTTGTCTTTGCCCTTTTGCTTTTGGATAAAGAGGTGTACCCGTAATATCCCTATCGTTATCAATAACACCAGAATGACGAGTAGGCTTATGATATGGACCTTGTATTTCTGAAAGAAACCGGGAGGCTCTTGGAAATAAGTGGCGTTTGGGGGATATAAGCCGGGATCGATTTGGTGAAGCAATAGGTGTTGGTAATTCAGGTAAGTCTTCGGGGTTCCCGAAGTCAGGGTAGAGATTTCTTTGCAATCTTTTCCCGAGAGGATCATTTCGATCGTGTTGGCCGTCACCTGCGCGTAATCCTCCGGAGAAACATAATATCCCCCGGCGAAATTCCCGTTTTCTGTTTGTACGTCTTGCAAGGTAAAGACGGGGGGAACTGAGAAGCTGTTAATCATTTTCTGGACGTTATCGACTAGGTAACGATTCTCGTTGTCCTTCTGGGTCCTGTACCATGAGTAATAAAGGACGCCGGTCTTATTGTCGAAAGAGGCCAACCTGTCCAATAAGTTCTCGGTGGAAATGGAAGTCGTAGACAGCGGCTCGAATTGGATGCCCGGGAAATCTTTCCGTAGCACGGCCTCCACATCCGCTTTCGTTTGCTGACTTATATAACGATGGTCGAAAATAAAGGCCAGCTTGGTTAATCCCGGTTGTAGCTTTTTGATTAGCTCGATCGTCTGCTTGATATAGACTGAGTATTTTATAAAAGTGGCGTTATAGCCTTTTACTACGTCCGTGATGGGGGTTAAGGTCTCGAGCGCGTTGGTATCCAGATCTATCAGATATTCTTCTTTCGGGTACATATTATCTCTGGCATAGCAGATGATAGAGGGAACATCTTTCCATTCCTTGTCAAACAACGGGCGGGTGATAAGCCAAGAGGGATCTCCTATGCATACGACTAAGGTGGGTGGCACAGGTACTCTCTCTAGGATCATTTGTCTCTTCTCTTGAAAACCTTCCATCGTGCGGATACCGGGGATCTGTAAGGGAATCGCCTTTACGGTAAACCCTTCCTTCCCGAATTTATTTTCTATATCAAGATAGGTCTGTTTCGTCCAGCTTTCCTCGAAGTTGATGGAGTGCAGTACGACTATAGACGGTTTCTCGCCGGAGCCTCGCGCACTCATGTTCAAGTGGACCGTTAGTATAATAAAAATAAAAAGAATGATATTTCTCATGGCCGTTAATTCTAAGCGATATATGTAGCGAACGTGATTCTGGCAGCAAATGTAGTGATTCCGCTTTATTAAGCAAGAGGTTTGCCTGAAAATAAAGCTCTTGGGAGGAGATAGGGGATATACCCCGGCGGGATTTATCCGCCGGGGCATATTGCCGGGGTGATTTATTGGGCAGGCATGTCCGTTTTGTTTTTCTTTGCGTTGATAGTAGACCGGGTACGTAGGATCGTCTTTCGCTCGTCTATCATCACGTTCACGTGATCAATGAAGGTAGTGTATTTCTCCTCGCCCTCAATCAAGCAAAGGGCGTTTACGGTGCTCACCAGCTGCCTGTAGGCGTTGTCTGCCTCGGAACGGCATTGCTTCACGACACCTACGATGACTCTCGACTTTTCGTCCGTTCTTTTTTGGGCCGCCTCCTTGAAGGCTTTTTCTTTGTTCTCTAGGTTGTTGATCCATGGGGTGAGCGCCAAGAGCCGCGCTTTCTCGGCGTCCAGCGCCTTGAGGTCTTGGATGAGATTGTGCAG
>ERZ791617.530-NODE-530-length-23242-cov-3.46699_pt1 | contig 23242 bp, 19 predicted proteins | sample MGYA00510272_ERZ791617 | MGnify/ENA primary metagenome ERZ791617 (study PRJEB30046, sample SAMN00715200) | human gut metagenome | study: EMG produced TPA metagenomics assembly of the A metagenome-wide association study of gut microbiota in type 2...
GCCACAATAGATTCCGCTCCAGTCGGGACCGCGGTGTCGGATGCGTTTGGCCATGATGAGAGCTTTTTGCCTCAGTTCTGGCGTCTGATGCTTAATATTGAAAATGCAGGCTATTCCACACATACTATTTATGTTTTTATTAAGGACTGGTAATAATCTTATCAAAGTTCTGCAGGTTCATTTATTGCAAGTTGTACTTTTCAGTTGCTGATGAGCAGGGGAGTACCGGTTCTTCTTGCTTTTCGGGTATAAACGGTTGGTTTATCCGGTCAACCTGCCGGTCCTATCAGAATAATGCAGAATGACCCGCAAAACTTCAATAACAAATTTATTTCTCCTTTTCAGATAACATCTGTTCGATATCTTTGGCAGCACGTCTTCCGTCAGCAAGGCATTTTACCACAAGCGAAGCTCCAGTGGCAGCATCGCCGGCTATCACGACATTGGAAGGAAGTTCCGGATGTCTGGGCTTCAGGAACCCCATAGCCAAAAGTACCATATCTGCCTCGATGATCTCTTTTTTGCCGGTAGCCTTCATTACAGGCCGTCCGCTATCCGTGTCTGTAATCCATTCCACTTCTTCCACTTCGACTCCGGTTACACGCCCGTTTCGTCCGATGAATTTGGTCGAGTTCAGGCTCCACCGCCGTGTGCAACCCTCTTCGTGGCTGGAAGTCGTTTTCAGTACGACGGGCCATTGAGGCCAGGGGGTAGCCGGATTATGTCCTACAGGCGGTTTGGGCATGATTTCAATCTGAGTGACACTTACGGCTCCTTGTCGGATACTGGTACCGATACAGTCACTGCCTGTATCTCCGCCGCCGATGACGAGTACCTTCTTGCCACGTGCGTTTACCAGTTGCTCTTTGGAGAATGTTTCTCCGTCCAAAATCCGGTTCTGCTGTGACAGCATGTCGAGTGCGAAATAGATGCCTTTCAACTCTCTTCCGGGAATATTCAGGTCACGGGCTTCCGGAGTTCCGGTACACAAGGCATAGGCATCGAATCCTTCCGGAAGTTTTTCCACATCGACCGTTACTCCCATCTCCATGTGGATACCTTCTTTCTTGAGAAGTCTCATGCGTCGGTCGATGATTTCCTTAGGAAGCTTGAAGTTGGGGATACCGTAACGGAGAAGTCCGCCTGGCATCGGGTTTTTATCGAAGATAGTAACTTCAAACCCTTGTGCATTAAGTCTGACAGCCGTACTCAATCCGGCCGGACCGGCACCGATGACTGCAACTCTCTTACCGTTTCTTACCGGTTGCTGAGGTTGAATATAACCTTCGCGGAAGGCAGCTTCGGCTATGGCTGCTTCGTTTTCGCGGATGGTGACTGGGGCATCGAATGAAAGTTTCAATACACATGACTTTTCACACAATGCAGGGCATATTCTGCCAGTAAATTCCGGAAAGTCATTGGTTTGTGATAATATTCTGTATGCCATTTCCCATTTTCCCTGGCTGAGGGCTGCCTGAAATTCCGGATCTTTGTTGCCCAGCGGACACGCCCAATGGCAAAAAGGCACTCCGCAATCCATACATCGGCTGGCCTGGAGCTTACGGTCTCGGCTGTTCAGGGTTTGCTCCACCTGGCTGAAGTCGGTGATTCTGTCTTCTACAGGTCTGTATCCCGCTTCCTGGCGGGGTATATTTAAAAATGCTTTTGAAGTTTCCATGTTGTCATTTATTTAAGCAGTTGTCACTTCATCGGAAGCTAAGAAAACAATATTCGGAAAATGAATACTGCCAGTCTTGTATCTGTAAATCAGACTGATGATAAGAATATAGACTCACACTCTTCCAATCTCTTAACTTCCTCAATAAGTTTAATAGTCTCTCTGCATGTCTGCAATTTTTTGTTGCAGTTTGCGCATCTGTTCTTCCTGCAATACCTTTTTATATTCAATAGGAACTACCTGAATGAACTGACCGGCATAGTGTGTCCAGTCGTCGAGCATGACACGTGCCAGCTTGGAACCGGTATACAGATAATGTTGCCGGATGAGTTCGTGCAACTCTTTTCTGTACGATGCCTCTTCTATCAGTGAGAGCTCTACCATTTCCATATTACAGAAATAGTCGAAGTTTCCCTCCTTGTTCCATACATAAGCCACCCCTCCACTCATACCTGCAGCAAAGTTTCGTCCGGTTTTGCCTAAAACGACTACTCGTCCTCCGGTCATGTATTCACAGCAGTGGTCGCCTACACCTTCGACTACAGCGATGGCTCCAGAGTTGCGTACAGCAAATCGTTCGCCTACACATCCGTTGATGTATACTTCTCCGCTGGTTGCACCGTACAACAGGGTGTTTCCGGCAATTGTATTCTTCTCGGCTTCAAAGTTGCTTCGTACGGGAGGCAATACTGCGATACGTCCTCCACTGAGTCCTTTACCCAGATAATCGTTGGCTTCCCCTTCCAACTTGAAGTTGACGCCAGGTACCAGAAAAGCACCGAAACTTTGTCCGGCCGAACCTTTGAACTTCACGTTAAGAGTATGTTCCGGAAGACCTTTGGCTCCGTATTTCTGGGCAATGGCTCCCGACAACATGGCTCCACAAGCACGGTCGGTATTGGCAATGGTATATTCCAAGGAGATTTCTTTTTGGTTCTCCAATGTTTCGGCAGCAGCGTGGAGGATTTCCACGTCTTTTACGCGGCTGATACCGTGTTGCTGGTCGGTGACATGGCGTATCGCTGCTTCGTTTTCCACACGGGTAAGCAATTGCGAGAAGTCGAGCAACGTATGCTTGGGATTCTTGTAATCGCGTTTGCTCCGGATGATAAGATCTGTCCGTCCGATGATGTCATCGAGTCTTTCGGCTCCGATTTCGGCCAGATATTCGCGTACTTCCTGTGCCAGGAAAGTGAAGTAGTTTACCAGATATTCGCTTCGGCCCCTGAAATGTTTACGAAGTTCGGCATCTTGAGTAGCTACTCCTACGGGGCATGTATTCTGATTGCATTTCCGCATCATCACACAACCCAGTACAATCAAGGCGGCAGTGGCAAATCCGTATTCTTCGGCACCAAGCATAGCCATCAATACCACATCACGTCCGGTTTTCAATTGTCCGTCCACTTGCAGGATGACTTGTCCGCGCAGACCGTTCAGTACCAGCGTCTGTTGTGTTTCACTTAATCCAAGTTCGGGTGAAATACCTGCATACCGGATACTTGATGCAGGTGATGCACCTGTACCTCCTTCGGCTCCAGAAATGACTATCAGGTCGGCTTTGGCTTTTGCTACACCGGCAGCAATGGTTCCGACGCCGCTTTCGGCTACCAGTTTGACGCTGATTTTTGCTCGCGGGTTTACATTTTTCAGATCGAAAATCAGTTGGGCCAGATCCTCGATGGAGTAGATGTCGTGATGGGGTGGGGGCGAGATAAGTGAAATGCCCGGAATAGAGTGACGGGTACGTGCTATTACTTCGTCGACTTTGAATCCTGGCAATTGTCCGCCTTCACCCGGCTTTGCTCCCTGAGCCACTTTAATCTGGATTTCATCAGCATTGACCAGGTATTCAGTAGTCACGCCGAAACGTCCGGAAGCTACCTGCTTGATGGCACTTCTGGTTTCATTACCAAACCGTGAACTGTCTTCACCCCCTTCGCCGGTATTGCTACGTCCATGCAGACGGTTCATTGCTATTGCAATGGCTTCATGAGCTTCCTGGCTGATGGCTCCGAACGACATGGCCCCGGTGACAAATCTCCGTACGATAGATTCGACAGGCTCTACACGGTTAATGTCAATGGGATTGCGCCGGAAATCCAGAAAATCGCGTAAGAAGATAGGTTGTTCTTTTTCATCCACCAACTGGGTAAATTCTTTGAATTTCTTGTAACTTCCCGTACGTGTAGCCAGTTGTAGAGTGGCTATGGTTTCAGGGTTCCAGGCATGTTTTTCTCCATCTTTGCGGAACGCATAGATACCGGCATTAGGCAGAAGTTCTTTGCCGGATTTTGTGCTGTCAGCACTTTCGATATCCGGTTTCTCTGTATGAGGATGAGCGGATCTGAATCTGAATTTGACAATTTCTTCCAGGCCGATACCACCTATGCACGATTTCAGTCCGCCGAAATAGGCATTGCTCAACTCCTGACTCAGACCTACAGCTTCGAATATTTTTGCCCCACGATAAGAACGGATGGTGCTGATACCCATCTTGCTCATTATTTTGAACAGACCTTTACATACGGCTTTGATGTAATTCTTCTCGGCTGTGGCATAATCCAATTGAATGTCTTTGTCGGCCACCAGCTGGTCGAGTACAGCGAAAGCCATGTAGGGATTAAGAGCACTGGCTCCGAACCCGAGCAGCAGGGCTGCATGCATCACCTCACGTATTTCTCCACTTTCAACGATAAGGGCTGTCTGTACACGCTTGCCTACCGAAATCAGGTAATGATGTACGGCGCTGACAGCCAACAGTGAAGGAATAGGAGCATGGGTATCGTTCGCTTCACGGTCGGTCAGGACAATATAGTTGACGCCTTCATTTACACTTTCTTCTGCTTGCTTGCACAGCGAGGCAATAGCTTCCTGCAAACCGTTTCTTCCTTTGGAAGTGTCGTAGAGCATAGGAAGCTTTACCGTTTTAAATCCTTTGTAGCGAATGTTGCAAAGCAAATCCAGTTGTGTATTGGTCAGTATGGGGTGATTCAGTCTTACCATCTTGCAATGCTCTGCATCGGGAGTCAGGATATTCATGCCTACAGCTCCGATATATTCGGTGAGCGACATGACCAGTTCTTCGCGGATAGGATCGATAGGCGGGTTGGTGACTTGGGCAAATTGCTGGCGGAAATAGTTGAACAGCAATTGTGGCCGGTCGCTCAATACAGCCAAGGGAGTATCGTTACCCATGGCACTTACAGGTTCTGCACCATTCTCGGCCATAGGCTGAATGATTTTCTCAATATCTTCCCGGGTATATCCAAAAATGTGGAGCATGTCGTCATAATGAGGCACGCTATGTGCGACTTTTCTTCCACTTTTCAGTTCGTCCAGCTCAATACGGTTGCTGGCAAGCCATGCACGATAGGGCTTGGCTTCGGCCAGTTGGCGTTTCAGTTCATCATCATAGTAAATCCGTCCTTCTTGTGTGTCAACCAGCAGGATTTTTCCAGGCTGGAGGCGTCCTTTTTCTTTGATGTCACCCGGCTCGAAATCCATTACACCTACCTCACTGGCCACTACCATCGTGTCATTTTGGGTAATGAGGTAACGTGCAGGGCGGAGTCCGTTCCGGTCGAGCATACCGCCGGCATATCTGCCGTCGCTGAAGAGCAGGGCAGCAGGACCGTCCCATGGTTCCATCAAAATGGAATGATATTCGTAAAAAGCCTTCAGGTCTTCACTGATGGGGTTCTTTTCGTTGAAAGATTCGGGTACGAGCATGGCCATGGCATGAGGCAGGCTCATGCCTGACATGACAAGGAATTCCAGCACATTGTCCAGTGAGGCTGAATCGCTCATACCGGGTTGTACGATGGGACGTATCTCGCGTATATTTCCCAATGCAGGGGTAGACAATACCGATTCGCGGGCTTCCATCCAGCTACGGTTTCCTCGGATGGTGTTTATTTCACCGTTATGTGCCAGTAAACGGAAGGGCTGGGCAAGTCCCCATGTCGGAAAGGTGTTGGTACTGAAACGGCTGTGAACCAAAGCAAGACCGCTGGTAAAATAACTGTTGGTCAGGTCTGGGAAGTATCCCCTTAACTGCATGGACGACAGCATGCCTTTGTAGACAATGTTCTTTGTCGACAGCGAGCATACGTAGAAATCGCTTCGGGTGGGAATATCCGATCGTCTTATGCGGTTTTCTATTCTTTTTCTTATAATATATAGTTTCCTTTCGGCTATCTGGCTGTCGGTGAATCCGGTGATAAAAATTTGTTTAATGTCAGGTTCGGCAGCCAGTGCGGCCTCACCTAAAATTTCAGGGCATGTGGGAACATTCCTCAAATGCATCAATGTGAGTCCTTCTTTTTCAATCTCTTCGATAATGATGCTGAGAATAGCTTCCTGGTCGTTCTTATCTTTGGGAAGAAACAGGATACCAGTTCCATACCGGCCTTTTTCAGGCACAGGAATTCCTTGTAATAAGATAAACTCGTGAGGAATCTGTAGCATGATGCCTGCTCCGTCGCCAGTCTTGTTGTCAGCACCTTCAGCGCCGCGATGACGCATATTTTCGAGCACTTTCAGAGCCGATTCAACCAATTCGTGGCTTTTGTTTCCGTGGATGTTTACAATCATTCCTACACCACATGCATCGTGTTCGTAAGTCGGATCGTACAATCCTATTTTCTCTTTTGGCTTATTATTAAAAAGTAGGCTATTTTTCATATTTTCAATTTATATTCTTTGTAATACCTATTAAATGTGTCAAATTGTTTGGCAAATATATAATTTTGATTTCAAAAAGATAAATATTGGGTGGTATTATTCTCAGCGAAAATTATAGGAATACTTAATTGCTTATAATTTGTTAATAATTACGGGGTAATATATGTATATTATAATAATTATATTGCATTTTGCTTATAAATTGACATTTTTATTCCTTTTAGATAATTTTTTCTGCTGTGACTTTCCAGTCCTGGACTTTTTCGGTGAGGAAGAAAACCCGTAAGAGAGTCTTAATACAGGAAAGTCCTCGACATACAAAAAATGGCATATTTAAATGACTTTGGGGTGGTGGCGGACACATAATCAAACCCCAGTTATGAATAGGCTGTGTCCATTTCTTCTCAATCTCCATAAGTGAAAGATAAACGGCCTTTTTATGGCATCATCCGAGAGGAATGAAAGCTTTGATTTCGTGTACTTTCTGATTTTTCCGCTTAGGTTTTCAATGAGATTTGTAGTATAGATTATTTTTCTGATTTCCAGCGGGAACTGGAAGAAAACAGTCAGATCATCCCAGTTGTTTCTCCATGAAAGTATAGCATAAGGATACTTTCTCCCCATTTCTTTTCTAGGTTGTCAAGTTCTGCAGCAGCAACCTCTTTGTTGGGGGCATTGTAGATATTCTTCATATCCGCTGTAAACTCTTTCTTGTCCTTATAAACGACATATTTACAGAAGTTTCTGATTGATGTACAGCATAGATTTAAGTAGATGAGTGCGAGAAATACGGTACGGATGGTATCCGTAAATTCATTCAGGTTATCGGTACAGGTAATCAGTATATCCTGCACTCCACGGGCTTTTAAGTCGGTCAGGACGCCCATTCGGAAAGAAGAACTTTCCGATTTGCCAACCCACATGCCAAGGACTTTCTTCAGGCCGCTCTGTTTCAGTCCGATATGCCACGGAATTCTTTTCATATCCCAGATGGGCATCCATTTCACCTTCAGGCATCTCTTCCAATACCTGAGCATGTAATTGCTTCAGGAGCTTGCTTACATCGGCTTCTGCCTTGAACTGACTAATAAACTCCTTGCTTAACACCTCATCAGGGGCACTACTTGATCTTTTCTTTCATAATCTTCTTCATTTGCAAATCTGTCAAATAAAAAATACGAGACTCATTTCTGAATCCCGTATTTCCATTTACACAGAATATTTTATAGTGCCTTTCTAATGTTTTTTACCCTGTACATCTAATTGTTCTTTCAAACTTTATGCTGCTTTCTTAAATCTTTATATTACACAAATAACAAGTTCTATTTTGTTTTTAAAATCAATGTTTGTTTGGGTGAAACTTTCATATCAACAAAAGGAATCTGGGCAAGAACATAATAAATAATAGATGAACATCTTTTATCAATTTGTTGATTGATATAATCTCTTGTAACTGAACCATTTCTTACAAGATATTCATAGGCAAATTTGAATGAATCACGATCTATTTTACTGATTCGATTATTGATTGAGCAACGTTTTAGTTCTAAATCATTTACCTCAATAATCTTGTTTGAGCCTTTTGAGTTCGATATATACTGTCCTTCCATTGGTTTAATGTATTCCTTCCATATTATAGAAAAATCCGGATAATCATCTTTCTTACTGATATGTTTCTGAACTTGGACTTTATCATTTTTTTCTTGAAAAAGAGCTTCCTTTTCTGAAATATACATAATTTCTATACCTAACTTTTCAGCGACCTGCTTGGCATCTGGCATAATACTACCATCTGTTGCAACAATAGCTTTTGTACAGTCAAAATAGTCCTTAGAACCATGTAGCTTTAGAAAGACATCACGATTGATTTTTCGATTGCTGTTTCCGTATTTTTTAACCTGTATGGCAATCTTCTCTTCACCCTTAAAAGCAAATACATCAACCCCATAATCATTGGAGAATGATGTTACATCCGTTTTATATCCCATTTCCTTAAACAATTGGGCTACATAGTGTTCATATTCTTCTGGTGTCATAAATATATTTATTATAGTTGTTTCTTATAGAATCTCCAAGGTCTGTCACACTTCTTGTATCTCTTTCCTGAATATAAGAAGTACTGTGATTTATATCCTTCCGGAAGAAGTTCAAACTGCTCTTCACTAATTTCTTTTTTAATGTAATTGCCATTACTGTCTTTTATATAATGACTGGATTCATCTTTTATATACGCCGGGACATTGAGTCTGCATCCATTGCTGATTTCACACTTATCTGCTACCAAATCCTCATTTACCCATTCGATATTCAGACTATTGTTCAATGGGATTCCGTTCATAAGGTCCTCATAAAGGTATGTAGGACGTGCTTCATGATTTTTAATTCTAACCCATTCATGATTGAGAAGAGAATACACACTGTACCCTCTGATAAGAAATGAAGCTCTAAAACACTTTTCCCGGTTTTCAAACGTTATATCAATCCCGGATACATGACAGTTGAAAGAACCGCATTCAAAATAGGGTAAATCACTACACTTTTCATGATCTGATGTATGATACATTATAGGGTCCTTTAATCCATTATTTTGCTCTTCATGATAATAGAACTCAATATCCTCCAAATAAATACGCCTTTTATCATTTATTAGAAAGTAACCGCCATAAAAAAGTTTTTTTGCAAGACTTGAAAACTGTTTTAACAAATCATCCTCTTTTTCTTGTCCTTCCAAATCAGCTACGCCTTTAAAAGCTGTAAGAATAACATTAATTCCATCTGCTTTTTCAAATTCATCCAATATTTTTTTCCACATATTTTCTGAATCAAATTTTATTGGATTAATAAAGGCCTCATGTTTGTAATCATCATTTTCACCTTTTCCTTTTAGCCATTTCAGTTCAATACCGCACAAATTATTAGGATTTACAGGCTTCTGCCTATATGTTGGCTTCCATTTATTCATGTACCAAAAGTTACTCTCTGATGACAGAGCAATCATCTCTTCTTTTGTCAGAATATAATAATGGAAATCCATATCTACACCTTCTCCAGTGACATGAACAAAAACCCATGGACCTTTAATCTTCCCTTCCAGGTAATCTCTTGTACATTTGGCTAAAGTTATGCCTATTGGAAAGTTATGGCCTTTATGTGTCTTGACCTGTACATAAACCTTTTTCTTATTTCCAGGCTTAACACAAATCAAATCAACAGATTCATAGTTTGCCATAATTGTATTGGCATTTATAACATTCAATCCCAATTGCATCAACTTCGTTTGGACCAAATTCTCACCTATTTCTCCTAGTTTACCTTTATTCAATGTTTCACTCATATTATTCGCGTTCCAATTTACCATTTAATTGATTTTAATTTAGCAACGAGAGTACGTTTCATTTTATCTTCCGTTTCATGTATAAGAACATCATCCATGAAAGATATATCAGCAGGTTTTCTTAGCCATGGTTCTTCTGTAGTTTTATAAAAAAGATTAATTATACAAATTGACTTTTGTATATTTGCCTTTACTTTCTTTTCATTTTCAGTTAAGAAATTTTTCCCATATGTGCTTATAAAAAGGGTTTCTGCATCTTCAATATTCTCTTCATTTTGATCGTTTACATTTCCAAAAGCACCAATCCAAATTCGCATATTATCGTTCTCATGAAAATCTTTATAATGTGAATGCCAGTTATTCAGACGTTGTTCTATTCCATCTACCTTTTTATGTATACCAAAATAGGAATAGACTCTTGACATTGAATATCCTTTTCCTTTTTTGTTTCCAGAAAAGTAATAGAAATTAAATAATGAATTCTGGCACGTGGTTTCGTCTTTTAAATAGATTTTCATTTTCTGTAAATTCTTAAACGGTCCCACCCATTGTACTGTAAATGTTTTAGTAATGTCTTGCATAAGTAATATATACAGTTTATCTTATAATTTAAAATTACATTAGCACACAAAATTAATATTAAAATGTAATTATGTTATAATAATCAATTTATTATAGAATCACTATTGTCCACTAAAAATGGACAAGGTTAAAAATTAAATAAATTCTGTTCACTTGAATCATATCGGTCTTTGATATTTTTGAAATTCGATTTGTCAAACAAGTCACTGAGATGTGTTTTGTCGGTTAGAGAAATTCCGAGGATTTGGAGAACATCATAGATGCTGCGTTCTAATTTCATATCGTGTTGGACTATTGCTGCCAAGTAGTAAGTGATTATCGCACAATAGATTTGTATGCGTACAGCATTTTCCGATGTTCCCCAGAACTTCTTAATCCTAAGACGTTGTTTTATCCATTTGAAGAACAGTTCAATACTTCATCTGCTTCGATAAAGCGATGATATTAACTCCGCAGATGCGTCAAGATTATTCGTCAGGAAGATGTATTATGTACCGTCTTCAGGATTCTCAACGATGAGTTTTCTAAGTTCTTCGGGGTGTAATCCTTGGAACTTTTATAAACCGTAAAGCATCCGATTACATCCGATATGTAAGCAGGTGTAAGCAACGGGTATTTTGGTGTAAGCATAGAGTAAGCAAATACGTGCATTTGGCTCATTTTTTGCGGTCAAGTGTACGAACTGCCCAAATGTAAGACAGGCTGTAACTACCGCAAAAGCAGTGAGTTACAACCTGTTATTAAGATTCAATTATTTCGGGGATTATTCCTCTATTGCAGCCTGCGCCGCAAGAAAATACTTATGACAATCAATAAGTTGGTTTTTTACTGTAAAAATGCAGTAAACTTATTTGAATACAAATAAGATATACTTTCTATCTATTATATAATTTGATTCTATTTCATGCAGCTAATTACTAATGTAATATTCTATATATTAGTAATTTAATCAAATATTATTATTTAGGTTTCATAACTGTTCTTATTATATGATTAAATGACTCTAAACCTAATATTGCAGGTATCTTTAAACTCTTGTCAAGAAGAAAAAGAAAAGAGAAAGTGTATCCCTTATACTCAAATTCAAGCATAAATACTTTGCATATTCTCAACTTGTTGTCCTTACATCTTCCTACTTTCTTTCCAACATAATGAAATACATTATTGAAATTGATGGAATCCGCATATTCAGGAAGAAAAGGTTGTAAGTTGTTATAGGCAGGTTTTGTATTCACTTCTCTTATATTATCAATAGGAAGTGCATACATCTGCCTTTCTCCAAGATTGAAGAAAGCCAAGAATGCAGGACTGATAAGATTATGCTTCATTCTCTTGTCAAGAAGGAATGTAAAACCTATACCTTTGGCTTGAATGAAGATTTCATCTTTTTCTGTATTCATACCCATACAGATTTTTGAACTTAACTTTTGCTTTTCCTTCAATTACATCATCAGGCTCAAACTGGGCATATTCATCTTCTGACTTCAATTCTCTGACAATCTTCTTAAAATGATAGTCATCAAGAAGTTGTTGATTTTCCCTTTTATCATCTCCATTCAGATTACCCGTCAAATGTCTTATCTTATAACTTTGTTCCTCTATTGTCTTTTTGTTGGATTGTCTTTCTGCATATAAGAGTATTGCTATTCCTATAGCAAGTATAGCTATAACTTCAATCATTACATTTTACATTATAAGTTTCAAAATCAAGAATCCATTTGTTTCTTATAAGAAAGTCAGTACTTAGAATACCATGAATTTGTACCCCTGTTTCTTCTTGTACTTGTGTTACAGTTTCAGAAGCATCAAACACTGAGAATGTAGAGGTATAATCATTTCCTTCAAAGTTGAATGTTGCTTCAATTACAGGAGTTTCTTTATATTCTCCCTCTATTCCCATGATTTTTTGCATTTCTTCTAACACTCTAAATTCATCTTTAAAGTGTTCATATACATAGGTAAAAAGGATATTGTTTGTTGCTCCAGTGTCAATAAGGAAGCATAAATTCTTTAACTTTCCTGATGTTACAATCAATGGTAAGCCTGTCTTATGCAGACCAAATTTAAGTGGGAAATCCATTTTAATCGATTCTATTAAAAGTTAAGGTTCGAGTAATAATGACTTCTCCTTCCCCTACATTTAACCATGTAGCAGAATCTCTCAATATCATTTCTGTATCAGATAATTCCAATACATCATAGACAGCTGGAAATTTTGAAGTATCTGAAAATTCCATTAGCAATTTTATCTGATTTTTGTCAAAGACAAAGGTTTGATAATCTGTAGGTTTCTCTCCTTTATTGTACCATTGATAATTACCATCAACACTACCAGTCACTTCAATATTACCATTTCCCTCAAACTCCCAAATATAAGACCCATAATTTATTTCAACTTCATTATGTTCTTCTTTTTCTAAATCTGTATATACCGCATCTTCTATTAAAGTTGTGGCATTCCAAGTCCCAATTATAGACAAGCTGCTTTTTTCATCTTCATTGCTGCAACTGATTATGAATATACAGCAGAGCAACATAAAAAGTACAATGATTTTCTTATTCATTTTATATGTTTCTTTTATTAGTTAATGTTCCAATAATTACTTTTATTACCTTCAAAAGCATCAAGAGTTTGGTTTTCCCAATTCTCTTTATCATTCCATGAAGAATCATTGAAGTTGTTATCTGATGTGTATATAAATTTTTTTTTCATATCTGATTGCTCTGATGGTAAAGTTTCTTCTAACTCAAAGTCAGGCATAAATTCAAAGTCAATTGGTAAGTTCACTTTAGATAAATGGTCGATTATATATCCAACTCTTTTCCCTTTGTATTTTCTTGTAAATTTCATAGCATCATAATTTCCTGATTTGAATGATTCAAATGGGGCTATATAATCAAGATTCGGGTAAATGGCTATGTCTCCCATGTTTCCAAGATTATTAGTCTATTCAATATATCAATATAAGCATATTAGTATTGATGGTTTCTGACCAATGACAGACCACAACTGAATGATTGCATTTCCATGTATTGAGGTGCAATGGTTATTTCTCCTCTTTGGTTCTTTGCTCTAAACAAACCATCCTCTTGAAAAATGATATAGTTCTTGTCCATCTGTAACCTTTTTGCAGTCATACCACAAAAAGGAAGGTGCAAGCTTAACCTTGATTTGTCATTCTGAAGGTATCGCCAAACACCTATATCCATACAAACAAGGAAAGCCCACACCTTATGGCATGAGCATTCACCTACTTACATTTGATGGATATATTCTTCTAAATTGGCGATTTTTCAGAATTCATCAAGTAAGAAGCAAACACTTCTTTTTCTAATATGTCTTGTTAAACTTCTATTCCATTGCTAACTATTTTGTTGTTCTTGCAAAAATACGATAATTCTGCAAGAAACAAGTATTAAATCAGCCAATTTTATAAAAGTCAATCCATATCAGCATTCGAGGTGTGGGCTATATCTTGTTAGGAAGAGGTGATTTATATCTCTTCTTGTTTTATGCAAAAGTACATCTTTATCACATATCTCTGATTCTCATAGCTTCCCAATTTAAAGAAGCCCCGAAATATTGATATACTCCGAGGCTTCATCCAACAATCAATCCATAAATCATAAATCATGGCTTTTTCTTACCTTCAGAACAAAAGTAACAGAGTACAAAAGCCCCTATCAGTAAGTTTATAATGGCAAATATAATTTCTCCCATACTACAAACCTGAAAATTTCCTACCATAATGGATATATAAACATTGGAACATATTGTTACTGAATGAACCAACTATATTCACTGTCTCCATACAAAGCCTTATTCAATCCATCAGCAAGTTGAGTAGCATTATAAGCTCTGTCCAAGAAGTTATCTATATAAGATGATTTATTTGCTCCTGTGAGCAGATTATACACATTCCACATGGAAATTTCTTTTTGGTTGTCAGGAAGTGAGAAATTATCATCATGATAAAAAGACTTGGCTACAATACCTATTTGAGTATCAGTCATAAGCATTTGTGGTAGTAATCTTCTTTGCTCATTTGGAAGGTATTGATACAATCTGCCTTTTCCTAAGAACTGGGCAAATTGGTGTTCAGTCATATAACTATCCTTGAAAGCTCCCATATAGTATAAATGTTTGGCTGCATTATACTCCTGAAAGAGTTGCATAGCAGTATTAAGTAATCCATTTACATTCATCACTTTCAGTTCAGACTTAAAGCCATCTGTACTGACACACATGTTACAGCATACCAAGTTCTTGAAACCAATGAAAAGTTTAAATTTCTCCATACCTTTTTTACTATACAGGTTCTCATGGTTATAGCTCCTGACTCCACCAATAGTCAAATTGAGCCTGTTCCCTGCAATATCTTCATGGATTGAAGGTATCTCAAAACAAAACATCATTCTCTCATAGTAAATGGTCTTATCTTTTTCCAATAAATCTTTTACTGACTTGTGAATAGCTTCGGGAGTTCTCCCTTTGATGATATGACTTACTCTGATTTCAGGTAATTCAATACTTTCACTTGGGAAAACCCTGTTAGCTGCTTCCCACACAGATTCAATAAAGTTGGGATGGGAAATGGTTATTTCATTGTCCTTGCTGAATACAGGTACAATGCAATCATCTTTTAGATGCTCAATAGTGACTTCTTTTGTATTGGCTTCAATAAAAGGAAGTTTTTTTACTTCTCTTCTTGACAAGATAGGTTCTACATCAACAATTTCTTGTTTAGACAAATCAAATGTCCTGTTTACCCTGCTTGGATAAATCAAGTTAGCCTTGACAGGCTGTAGTTGCATTGCTTCCATATCTAATAAAATTTGGATTATAGTTAATACTCGGTTTATTCTTATCCTCTTGCAACTGCATTTTCTTCTGCATAAAATCAGAGGTCAATTGTTGATACCATTCAGGATATTTATGATAAATGGCGGTTAATTCCTCTATAGTTTTAGCCGTATTTATTTGCTGTCTTATCATTTCAACAGTCACTCCATCATTACACCAATCAAGGATAATTTGTCCTGTTGTTGGTGTAATAGTAAAATCGGGCTTTCCCATAAAGAGATTGGTTCTATCCTTGCTTGAAATGGCTTGATGCTTCATGTTGATGTCAAAAACTATGGTAAATTCATAATCTATTCCATCTCTCATTACAGCTTTTAACCCAACCTTTTCAGGAACCATCTTGCCATTTTTCTCATTGAGGACATAATCCTGTTTACATCTCATAGTACAGATAATGTGTTTATTACTTTGCAGAATCTTCTGCATGAAGGCATTGATTCTTGGAGTGACTTTCTGCCAATTAGTGAAACTATTTCCCTGTAGGTTAGCATGATATTCCAATAGATTATCCCAACATTGAGAAATGGAATCTATGATAATGACTTCCATCCCAGCATCCTCACATATCCCAATGGCTTCCATATAAGTCTCAGGAGTAAAGTTGTCTTGAAGAGAAAGAACATTATAATTTCCTAAGTGAGCATATAAATCAGCACTTCCATTTTCACTATCTACAATTGCTATTTTACTCCAATCACCACACAACCCATAGGCAAGAAGTAAGGCAGAGTAAGTTTTACCACTGCCTGCACATCCTTGAAGAGCAAGTTTTATTTTGGCTTGCTTCTTTGATGAAACTCTTAATTGCATCATATTCAAAAAACTATTAATGATTCTACAATTTGAAAATAAAAAAGGCAGTCAGAATTAAATCTAACTGCCAATGTAATATACTTTATTGCATTACAAAGTTGCCAATGTTGGTGCTCCAGCATCACCCTGCTGATGCAACATATAAAACATATCTCCTGTATCAGGAGAGCATACTTGTGAAATAACAGGCTTTGTAATATCCCCTTTGAGGAATCTTTCACTTACAGCACCTGTTTCACAGCCATAAACAAAGAAACATTTCCCTGTATTGGGATTCTGTTTCACATCAATTCTATCCACACCCATCTTTGTTTTAAAGTCAGCAACTGACATTGTTTCAATAAATTTCAAGTTATCCATAATTTATGTTTTTAATTGTTGTGGGAGGGGACTATCCCCACCCTGAGTGATGGGGAGGGTATCAGGATGGTGTAATTCATGCTCTTGAAAATATAGTTACAGCAAAAAAAATATTGAAAATTTAAACATCCACACTGGAAGTTGCCTATTCTAAAATAAAATCATAAATGAAAATAATTAGAATAAAGGCTGTTTTGTACAAGTGTCAAAAATTTGGATGGGATAGAATAATCCAGTTTGTGTTTGATTTATGGGATATTATGTCGTGGATTTTTCAGTATATTTAGCTATACATTATATATCTGTATGTAAGAAAATCCTCTGTTCTCCATGATGAAAACAGAGGATTATACATTCAATCACACATAGTATTATGCACCTTGTTCAACCATAATAAGATAGTGATTTATTTCATCTTCTGTAGGGTTAAATTCTTCCACTAAATCAAGCCAAGTATTATGCCCAAGATGTGGATACATCAACACTTTTGCACTCAAATGTTCTGCATTGGTTAATGCCATAGGTGCATCATAAGAAGACCACAGGATATTATTGTCAATAAGGCTGTTTCTGTACTTTTTGAAAGTGTTCTTGGATATACCCAGTGATTCCCAAACTCTTTGGTCTGATAAATCATATCTGAAAGTACCATTTATACAAATGCAATACAATCCTATCATTACACCTTTCTCTTCAGGAGATATGGTTCTATCAAAGAAAAATTCCTTTCTGATAAATCTAAAGTTATGTGTTGGATTTGGTAAATAAAAATGATTTCTTCTTACAAGTGGTTGTTCTTGAATACATCTGTACCTAATAAAGCCACTTCTTTTTAATCTTGGATAGAAATTGTTAGAGATGTAATCTTCAGATACACCTGTAAGAGCAGATAACTGATTAACAGTAACATTGGTATACAAATAACTTGCATCAGAATAATACTCGGATGATAAATACATTCCTGCAAGCAAGTACAGGTCTTTTGGCTTGAATAAGCCAGTGGCATTAATAGGGAATGGAGTGTAATCCTTTCTTGCCACAATCAAATTTGGATGTCTTTCTTCCATAATTCAGCTATTTATTTGTTAAACAATAAATTATGGGTCAAAAACACTCCTATACTAAATATCTACTTACTAATATTTAGCTATAATTAGTATTAGGGTAATTTTGACCCTAACATCGGAAAATAAGAAAATTTGATTGTTTGATTGAGGATTATTGATGTTGAATGCAAAAGTATAAATTATTTTTTGAAACCAAACACGCATTCAATCACTTTTTCATTAAGTACATTAATTGAAGAGTAATCTTTCTTAATATATCCTTCAGTAACCCTATGAGCAGAAGAATGATTCAAAGCAAAACCTACCTCTGCTGTACTTGCCCCACAATTATTTTGAGCTATTGTAGCCCATGAATGGCGAAAATTATAGATACAAATATTTGGTAAACCATTGAATCTACAATATGGTTTTAATCCACTGTTTACATTGATATTAAAGCAGTTACTGTCCTGATACCTTTCTGAAAAGTTTAACAAATACCCTGTTTTAGATTTGTACTTTTCAAATAAAGGTAATAGTCTTGCTGGTATTTTAATTTCCATATAAGCACCATCTTTCCTAAACTTTTTTGTCTTTTGCCTATGATAGCACAGCAAATCCCCCTTCAAGTTCTCTTTCTTTAGCTCAAATAAATCTACTGTATTCATACCAGCCAAACAAAATACCATTTCTGCTACATCCCTACTTAGTTCGGGTAAAGATGCTTTTAACTTAGTTTCAGGAACATTACCTTGAAAGAATTTTTGGAGTATGACAATGTCCAATGCTCTCTTTTCAGGAACATCTGCCTTAGGAATTATAATCTTTCTAAATGGCTGTAATTTAATTCTGATGATATTCTTGTCATAATCATTATACTCTTCAAGAGCTGCATTATAAATCATCCTTATACAAATGGGGTACATTTCTTTAGCCCTGTTTGTTCCAGATAAAGAATTAATCCAGTCTTGAATAAATTGAGTTGTCAATTTGGAGAACATAATATTATCTGTCCCTGCGTACTTTTCCAAAGACATATATGCCCATTTGTAGTTTTTGGCATTTCTCTCCATCTTTCTGAGTGTAGCCATTTCTAAAACATATTTCCTCGCATATTTTGAAAAAGAGATGTCCTTATCAATATTCTGCAAATAAGAGATTATATCATGTATATCCCAAAATGAAATATCTACTACATTCAATCTTTCACTATAGTTTTTAATCAAATTGGAACCATAGGAAAGAATCTCAGGGTCTTTAATTTCTCCTTTTCTCAACTTAGAAGTAGTTATCACTTTATCTGTTTTGATATATCCTACTTTTCTATTATGAGTGATTCTAATGTAAACAGGAAATAATTTATCATTTCTCTGTTGTCTAACACAGATTTTAAAACTTGCCATATATAACTAATAATCAATATTATACGAATATTATTTCAGTGTAAACATTCTCTTAATTTAGTGTAAACATGAAGTAAACACTACTACATGAAAATCAGAAAAATAAAGTAATATAACATAGAAAAAGGGACTTGCTGTAATAAACAAGCCCCTTAACTTATTGATTATTAGCAAATATCTGTTTTTCTTCCTTAGAGATTATTCCTCAATAGCAGCCTGCGCCGCAGCCAGACGTGCGATAGGCACGCGGAACGGAGAGCAAGATACATAGTCCAGACCCACTCTGTGGCAGAATTTTACAGATGAAGGTTCACCACCGTGTTCACCACAGATACCGCATTTCAGATCCGGACGTACCGAGCGGCCCTTCTCAACAGCCATTTCAACCAGCTGACCTACACCGTTCTGATCCAATACCTGGAACGGGTCGACCTTCAGGATCTTCTTTTCCAGATATACCGGCAAGAACGAAGCGATATCATCACGAGAATAACCGAATGTCATCTGAGTAAGGTCATTAGTACCGAATGAGAAATATTCAGCATGTGAAGCAATGCGGTTGGCAGTCAGTGCGGCACGCGGAATTTCAATCATTGTACCCACCTTAAAGTCAACGCTTTCACCTTCTTCCTCAAACAAAGCCTTGGCAGTGTTGCGGATAACCTTTTCCTGAGCCTCGAATTCATACAAGATACCGATCAGCGGAACCATGATTTCAGGATGCGGATCATATCCTTCTTTCTTCAGTTCAACGGCAGCTCCCAGGATTGCACGTGTCTGCATTTCAGTGATTTCCGGATAAGTATTACCCAGACGGCAACCACGGTGTCCCAGCATCGGGTTATGTTCGCACAGGCTTTCTACACGCTGACGGATATAGTCTACCGTTACTCCCATAGCCTCTGCCATTTCTTCCTGACCCTTCAGATCGTGCGGAACGAATTCATGCAAAGGAGGATCGAGCAGACGTACATTGACCGGACATCCGTCCATTGCCTTGAAGATACCCTTGAAGTCGGCTTTCTGATAGGGGAGAAGCTTGTCGAGCGCACGCTTTCTGCCTTCTACATCCGGTGCCAGAATCATCTCACGCATAGCAATAATCTTCTGGTTGTCGAAGAACATGTGTTCTGTACGGCACAGACCGATACCTGTAGCACCGAACTTGCGGGCCACTTCCGCATCGTGTGGAGTATCCGCATTCGTACGTACTTTCAGACGTGTATATTTGTTGCAGAGATCCATCAGTTTGGCAAAATCACCAGACAGTTCAGCTGCACGGGTAGGCACTTCGCCCTGATAAACTTCACCTGTACTACCGTTCAGTGAGATATAATCACCTTCCTTCAATACTACGCCATCGATTTCAATCTGACGGTTCTTGTAGTCCACGCAGATGGCACCGGCTCCTGATACACAGCATTTACCCATACCTCTTGCCACTACGGCAGCGTGTGAAGTCATACCGCCACGGGCTGTCAGGATACCTTCGGCAGCAGTCATACCTGCCAGGTCTTCCGGGGAAGTTTCCAGACGTACCAGCACTACGCGATGTCCGTTGGCTCTCCACTGTGCAGCATCTTCAGCGAAGAATACAATCTGTCCGCAAGCAGCACCCGGAGAAGCCGGCAAACCGCGGGTCAGCACTTTTGCCTTACGCAATGCATCCTTGTCGAATACAGGGTGCAGCAGTTCATCCAGTTTGTTCGGTTCGCAGCGCTTGATGGCAGTCTTTTCGTCAATCAGTCCTTCCTGCAACATTTCCATTGCGATACGGACCATGGCAGCTCCCGTACGTTTTCCGTTTCGGGTCTGCAGGAACCACAATTTACCTTCCTGTACGGTAAATTCCATATCCTGCATATCGTGATAGTGATTTTCCAGTTTTGTCTGAAGTGCATCCAGTTCCTTGTAGATTTCCGGCATTGCTTCTTCCATAGAAGGATATTTTCCGGCACGTTCTTCTTCTGAAATACCCTGCAGGGCAGCCCAGCGCAAAGAACCTTCTTTAGTAATCTGCTGCGGAGTGCGGATACCGGCTACTACGTCTTCACCCTGTGCGTTGATCAGGTATTCACCGTTGAAGAGATTTTCACCTGTTGCCGCATCACGAGAGAAGCAAACACCTGTAGCTGAAGTATTTCCCATGTTACCGAATACCATGGCCTGTACGTTGACTGCAGTACCCCATTCAGCAGGGATGCCTTCCATCTTACGGTAAAGGATGGCACGTTCGTTCATCCATGAATCAAATACGGCGCAGATGGCACCCCACAACTGTTCGTAAGCGCAAGTCGGGAATTCTTTTCCAGTCTGGGCTTTAACGGCAGCCTTGAAGCGTACTACCAGTTCTTTCAGGTCGTCAACTTCCAGTTCGTTGTCGAGCTTGACACCTTTGTTTTTCTTTACGTCTTCGATGATGGCTTCAAACGGATCGATATCTTCCTTGTTGGTCGGTTTCATGCCCAGTACCACGTCACCGTACATCTGTACGAAACGGCGGTAGGAGTCCCATGCAAAACGTTCGTTGCCAGTCTTGCGGGCCAGTCCGGCTACCACTTCATCGTTCAGACCCAGGTTCAGGATGGTATCCATCATACCCGGCATGGAAGCTCTGGCACCTGAACGTACAGAAACCAGCAGCGGATTTTCCACATCACCGAACTTAGAGTTCATCAATGCTTCTACTCCCTTGATGGCCTTTTCTACGTCATCTTTCAACAAAGCGACAACCTTGTCTTTTCCTTCTTCGAAATATTCGTTACAAACGTCTGTGGTTATTGTGAATCCTGGAGGTACCGGTACACCGATTAAGTTCATTTCCGCCAAGTTGGCACCTTTTCCTCCAAGCAGGTTTCTCATATCTGCCTTACCTTCTGCTTTACCGTTTCCGAAGGTATAAACTCTTTTCTTTTCCATTGTCTTATAAGGTTAATTATGTTTTTCAATTCAGTATTTGCACTGTAAAACGCACTGCAAATTGTTAAGGTTAAGTGTTTGTTTCAACTTTAACGGTGGCAAAACTATATATATTTTGCAAATAAACAAATCAAAAAAAGGTATTCTACAACATATTTTGCAACATCGACATTGCAAAATCAAGTTATTTGAAAATAATGGCAGAATGTCGAGAATATTTTATAAATTTGTACCCAAATTCGATTTATACAAAACGGACGTGGCAAGAAAGAAAAAAGAACTTCCATTATTGGAAAAAGTAACAATAACTGACGTAGCGGCCGAAGGCAAAGCCTTGGCTAAAGTCAACGACCTGGTAATTTTTGTACCTTATGTAGTACCGGGTGATGTGGTGGATTTACAGATCAAACGCAAGAAAAATCATTATGCGGAAGCTGTAGCGGTAAAAATTCATGAAAAGTCGCCCATGCGTACCGAACCATTCTGTCAGCATTATGGGGTATGCGGCGGATGCAAGTGGCAGTGTCTCTCTTATGAAGACCAGATCCGTTACAAGCAGAAACAGGTATATGATAACCTGACCCGTATCGGAAAGGTGGAGCTGCCGGAATTCATGCCGATTCTGGGCTCGGAAAAAACCCGGTTTTACCGTAACAAACTGGAGTTTACTTTTTCCAACAAGCGCTGGCTGACTGAAGAGGAGGTGAAGCAGGATGTGAAGTACGACCAGATGAATGCCGTGGGCTTCCATATCCCGGGAGCTTTCGACAAGGTGCTGGCTATCGAGAAATGCTGGCTGCAGGATGATATCTCTAACCAGATACGTAATGCCATCAGAGACTATGCATATGCTCATCATTATGAGTTTTTCGATCTCCGTTCGCAGGAGGGTATGCTGCGCAATATGATGGTACGTACTTCTTCGACAGGTGAACTGATGGTGCTGCTGCAGTGCAAGATTACGGAAGATGCCCAGCTGGCCAAGATGAAGGAACTGTTGCAGTACGTGGCCGATCAGTTCCCGCAGATTACTTCGCTGCTGTATGTCATCAATAACAAGTGCAACGATACGATCGGTGACCTCGAGGTAGAGGTCTTCAAGGGCAATGACCACATTTTTGAGGAAATGGAGGGACTGCGCTTTAAGGTGGGACCGAAGTCGTTCTACCAGACCAATTCGGAACAGGCTTATAATTTATATAAGGTGGCTCGTGAATTTGCCGGACTTACCGGAAATGAGCTGGTATACGACCTGTATACCGGAACGGGTACCATTGCCAACTTTGTTTCACGCCGTGCCAAGAAGGTAATCGGTATTGAATACGTGCCCGAGGCCATTGAAGATGCTAAAGTCAACTCGGCCATCAACGGTATCGAAAATACCCTGTTCTACGCCGGTGACATGAAGGATATCCTGACTCAGGATTTCATCAACGAACACGGACGTCCGGATGTAATCATTACAGACCCTCCTCGTGCCGGTATGCACAATGATGTGATCGACGTGATTCTGTTTGCCGAGCCGAAACGCATCGTGTACGTAAGCTGTAACCCGGC
>ERZ791617.534-NODE-534-length-23112-cov-8.10435_pt1 | contig 23112 bp, 20 predicted proteins | sample MGYA00510272_ERZ791617 | MGnify/ENA primary metagenome ERZ791617 (study PRJEB30046, sample SAMN00715200) | human gut metagenome | study: EMG produced TPA metagenomics assembly of the A metagenome-wide association study of gut microbiota in type 2...
TTCTAAGTCCACTACATTACTTTTTCTTAGAATATTTAATGCTCCATTTACATCTGCATTAAATATATATCCTTTTGAAGTTTGATATAGTCCTCTCTTTATTCTCTTTCCTAAAAAAGAATAAGTTTGAGGTTTGTCTGCTTCAAACTTTGGCAAAATATCCATATCAAAAAAACTTGATTTTGATGTATAGCTTTCTTCTTGCTCTACAAATCTCAAGTTGTATAACTTACATAAGTATTCAAGTTTTTCTCTTAGCTTTCCAAATGGAATATTAACAAAAGTTTGATTATTCGCTTTTCCAATATTACTATTTCTTTGGAAAGTTTCATTATATCCGCATACTAAAGTACCGATATTATTTTCTAAACAGTAATTTATTATCTTTCTTGCTGTTTTAGACATATAGTCATTTACTTTATTATTGCGAGAACTATATAGATATTTTTGTCTTAAAGTTGGTTTTTTACCATATTTTTGCTTATCTTTAATACTTTGAAGACGAGCATTTTCTTTATTAAACCATTGATTAATAGATTTTAATTTTTTCCCATCTATTATGAAAGATCTGCCTTTACTTGTAACACAAGTTGCAAGATTATTAATTCCAAAATCAATAGCTAGTGCATGTGTTTTATCTAAATTTCTTTGTTCTTCCTGTACTTCATAAGTATATTGAACTTCAAAGAACCTAGCGTTAAATTTAGGAATAATTCTAATTTCTTTGATATTTTTATCAAGTAAAATAGGTGGAATTTTAATTGAAATCTTTTTATGATTCTTTTTAAAAGAATTAGAGTATGGAATTACAAGTGTATCTTCATTAAGTCTAACAAAACCAATAACAAGAGTAGTAAAACTATTCTTAGGAAGATAACTAGGAAGTTTAACTTTAGCATTATACATTCCTTTATTTTTCTTTTTTAGAAGATTAAAAAAAGACTTAAAAGAACCATCAACTTCTTTAAGAATCTGTTGTGACATATTAGAATTAAGAGTTTTATAGTTTTCACTACTTTTTAAAAGAGAATTATTCTTTTGATAGTTAAGATATTTATTTTCTTGAAAGTAGTGTTGTCTAATATTATACACAGCTTGATTATATAGATTTTTAGCAGTGTGAGAAAGTTCTCTAAGAGAAAGATACTCTTCTTTAGAAAGATGTTTAAGTTGTTGTTTAACTGTAAGATACATAGCAAAATCACCCCCTTTTCCTATGCTTAATTATACCATATATTTAAGCTTGAAAAAAGAGGTTGACTCCAATTCATCTCCCACCTAAAGAGGAGGGAGTCTTCTTGGAGTTTTAAGATAAAAAAACTATCTTTTATCAATCTTTTAAAAAATTTAAATTTATGGTATTATATATAGTGGCATTTTGTTGCCTGAAAATTTTTATAAGGAGGGAAATGTATGGAAGAGGTAAAAATATCTACTGAATTTATAAAATTAGATCAATTTTTAAAGTGGACTGGAGTATGTGATACTGGAGTAGATGCAAAGTTTTTAATAATAGATGGAAATGTTAAAGTTAATGGTGAAGTAGAAACTAGAAGAGGAAAAAAACTTTATCCTGGGGATAAGGTAGAGGTAGAAGATAGAAGTTTTATTGTTAAGTAAGATTAAAGTCCTGAGGTGAAATATTTTGGAAATATTAGAAGTGAATTATGTTAATTTCAGAAATCTCCAAGATGGAAATACAAAAGTTTTTCCTAAGTTAAATCTTTTTTTTGGAAAAAATGGACAGGGAAAGACAAGTTTCTTAGAGGCTCTATATTTTGGAGCAACAGGAAAGAGCTTCAGGACAGCAAAAAGCAGTGAAACAATGAAGTATGGAGCTAAAAGAACAGGGGTTTTTTTAATATATAGAGATAATATTGGAGAAAAAACTTTAACTGTTAAATTTAATGATGAAAATAAAAAAGAGTATAGTTACAATGGGAAAAAAGCTCCATATGATGAGTTTTATGGTAAGTTAAACATAGTTACATATATTCCAGAGGATATTATTTTAATAACAGGTTCTCCCTCTGTTAGAAGAAGTTTTTTTGATGGGGAGATAGCTCAAACAAGTGGTGAATATTTTCAGGAGTTAAAAAATTTTAATAAGATATTGAAGATTAGAAATAAGTATTTAAAGGAAAAAAAATACAGAGAACCAGAGTTTTTAATCTATCAAGAGGAGTTTATTAAATATGGAGCTAGGGTAATTGAGAAGAGATTAGAGTATGTAAAGAAGATCTCAATTATTCTGAACCTAAACTATCGTAAACTTTTTGATGATAAAAAAGAGTTAAGCCTTCAATATCAGTGTCATCTTGGGAATATAAAAAAAATGAGTTTAGAGGAAATAGAGAGTTGTTTAAGAAGAAGGATAGAGGAGAAGTTTCAGCAGGAGATAAGATATGGATTTTCTCTATCAGGACCTCAGAAAGATGATTTTCTCTTTTTTTTAAATGGATATGAGGCTAAATCTACAGCTTCTCAAGGGGAGAAGAAATCTATTATATTTTCATTAAAATTATCAGAGATAGATATGGTAATTAGGGAGAAAAAAGAGAGCCCTGTGCTTATAATAGATGATATCTCTTCATATTTTGACTCAAATAGAAAAGAGAGTATATTGAACTATTTAGAAAAGAGAAATATACAGGTATTTATTAGTTCTACAGGAGATCTTGGAATTGATTCAAAAAACTTTCATGTGGAGAAAGGTGAAATAGTATATGATGGAATTAGCCAATGTAGGAATGATGATAGATAGTGCAATAGGCAAAAGTAGAAAGCTTAAAGAGGGAATTTTAAAAGCTAGGTGGCAGGAGATCTCAGGAAAGCTTTTTGAAAAAAGTAGCATTTTGTATATAAAGGAGAAAACTCTTTATATAGCAGTTGAAAATTCAGCTATACTTCATTTTATGCAAATGAAAAAAGGGGAGTATATAAAAAAAGTTAACTCTATTTTTAAGGAAAAAGTGATAGAGGATCTTTCTTTTTTTGTTTCAAGAATAGTTGTAGATCGGGAGTTATATGATATGTATATGGATAATAATAATTTATCTGAAGATGGATATTTTGAAGATGAAGATATAGATTTCAAACATCTTAACATTCAAGAAAAAATAGAACATCTAAAAAAATCAGCAGAGAGACGTGAAAGATACTTAATTGAAAAAGGGTATAAGAAGTGTAAAGAATGTGGAGCACTCTTTGTAGGTGAAGAGGAGCTATGTAAAATTTGTAGATTAAAAGTAAAGGCAGATGATGAGATGTATATCTATCTTGAGGATGAAAGAGTAGTATCAGGAAAAAAAATCATAGCTATTATTGATTATATACATTTGAATAGTGAAGAAAATAAAGAGTTTTTAGAGAATGAAAAAAAATTTAAAAAGATTATAAATCTAACTCCAGGATCAGAGAAAAGTGCAGTGATAACTGAGGATATTATATATTTTACATCCTATGCACTTTCTACTTTAATTAGGAGAGGAAACGAGTATTTTAGATTGAATGGAGGTAAAAATGAGTAGTAATTATCAAGCAGAAAATATTACAGTCCTGGAAGGATTGGAGGCAGTAAGAAAGAGACCAGGGATGTATATAGGAACAACTTCTGAAAGAGGGCTACATCATCTTGTATGGGAGATAGTTGATAACTCTGTGGATGAGGCATTAGCTGGTTATTGTAATAGAATTGAGGTAAGCATACTGCCTGATAATATAATTGAGGTAAAGGACAATGGAAGAGGAATTCCAGTAGGAATACATCCTAAATATGGAAAATCAGCTCTTGAAATAGTACTTACAGTTCTTCATGCTGGAGGAAAATTTGAAAATGATAACTATAAGGTATCAGGAGGACTTCATGGAGTTGGAGTTTCTGTTGTAAATGCTCTTTCAGAGTGGTTGGAAGTTACAGTAAGAACAGATGGGAAGATATGGTATCAAAGATATGATAGAGGAATTCCAGAAGAAGATGTAAAAGAGATTGGTGTAGCTGGAAAAGATGAACATGGAACAACAGTTAGATTTAAAGCTGACTATGAGATTTTTGAAACATTAGTTTATGATTACAATACTTTAAAAAATAGATTAAAAGAGTTAGCATATTTGAATAAGGATTTAGAGATCTGTCTAAGTGATAGTAGAAAAGAACCTTTTAAAAAAGAGGAGTTTAAATTTGAAGGGGGAATAGTAGATTTCTTAAAGGAGATCACAGAGGATACAGAGAAATTAATCTCTGAACCTATCTATATGTCTGGAGAGATTGATAATGTTGCTGTAGATATTGCATTTTTATATACAGTAAATCAAGCTGAGATAATCTACTCTTTTGTAAATAATATCAATACTCATGAGGGTGGAACGCATGTAAGTGGATTTAGAACTGCACTTACAAGAGTTATCAATGATGTGGGAAAAACTCAAGGATATCTGAAAGAAAAAGATGGAAAATTATTGGGAAATGATATTAGAGAGGGAGTTACAGCTATTGTTTCAGTTAAAGTTCCTCAACCACAATTTGAAGGGCAAACTAAGACAAAGTTAGGAAACTCTGAGGTATCAGGAATTGTTTCTACAATAGTTGGAAATAGCTTAAAAATAGTTTTAGAAGATAATCCAAATGATACAAAAATTATTATAGATAAGATATTGAACTCTAAAAAAGCTAGAGAGGCTGCTCAAAGAGCAAGAGAATTAGTTTTAAGAAAATCTGTTTTAGAAGTTGGATCACTTCCTGGAAAGTTAGCAGACTGCTCATCTAAAGACCCAGCTGAATGTGAAATCTATATAGTTGAGGGAGATTCAGCAGGAGGATCAGCAAAACAAGGAAGAGATAGATCTCACCAAGCTATTTTACCATTGAGAGGTAAGATACTTAACGTTGAAAAAGCTGGATTGCATAAAGCTTTAGAAAATAATGAAGTTAGATCTATGATAACAGCTTTTGGAACAAGTATAGGAGATAGTTTTAATATTGAGAAGTTAAGATATGGAAAGATAATTATTATGACTGACGCCGATGTTGATGGTGCTCACATAAGAACACTACTTCTTACATTCCTATATAGATACTTAGTTGAACTTATTTACAATGGACATGTATATATAGCTCAACCACCTCTATACAAGATAACTACTGGAAAGCAAATAAGATATGCTTATAGTGATAAAGAATTAAAGGAGATCACATCAGTATTTGAAGGGGAAGATAAGAGATATACACTACAAAGATATAAAGGGTTAGGAGAGATGAACCCGGAACAACTTTGGGAAACAACTATGGATCCAAAATCGAGAACACTTCTTCAAGTTACAATAGATGATGCTAGAGCAGCAGATATGCTATTTGATAAACTTATGGGAGATAAAGTAGATCCAAGAAGAGAGTTTATTGAAGAAAATGCAGAGTATGTAAAAAATCTTGATATTTAATAGATTGATATGTATATGGATAGAAATAAAATTTTAGGAGGAAGAAATGTCGAATGTTACAAAAAGATATATAGAGGAGGAGATGAAACAATCTTATCTTGACTACTCTATGAGTGTTATTGTCAGTAGAGCACTTCCAGATGTAAGAGATGGAATGAAACCTGTACATAGAAGAATACTTTTTGCTATGAATGAATTGGGAATGACATATGATAAAGCTTACAAAAAATCAGCTAGAATCGTAGGGGAAGTACTGGGAAAATACCATCCACATGGGGACTCATCAGTATATGGAGCTATTGTAAGAATGGCTCAAGATTTTAACTATAGATACCCACTTGTAGATGGACATGGAAACTTTGGATCTATAGATGGTGACTCAGCAGCTGCAATGAGATATACAGAGGCAAGAATGGCTAAAATCAGTGGAGAACTGATGGAAGATATAGATAAAAATACAATAGATTTTATGAAAAACTTTGATGACTCATTAGATGAGCCAACAGTTCTTCCAGCTAAATTGCCAAATCTTCTTTTAAACGGAGCAACAGGGATAGCAGTAGGAATGGCTACAAATATTCCACCACACAATTTAGGAGAACTTGTAGATGGAATTTTAGCTCAAATAGAAAATCCAGATATAACTTGTTTAGAGCTAATGGATTATATAAAAGGTCCTGACTTCCCAACAGGTGGAATAATAGATGGACACAAGGGAATTAGAGATGCTTATTTAACTGGTAGAGGAAAAATAAGAGTAAGAGGAAAAGTTGAAGTTGAAGAGTTAAAAAGTGGAAAAGCAAATATTATAATTAAAGAGATTCCATATCAACTAAATAAAGCTGTTCTTATTGAAAAGATAGCTGATTTAGTAAAAGAGAAGAAAATCAATGGAATATCAGATTTGAGAGATGAGTCTGACAGAGATGGAATAAGAGTTGTAATTGAGGTTAAGAAAGGTGAAGAGCCTGAACTTATCTTAAATAAACTATATAAATTTACAGAACTTCAAAATACTTTTGGAATCATTATGCTAGCACTTGTAAATAATGCTCCTAAAGTTTTAAATTTAAAAGAGATCATAGCTGAATATCTAAAACATAGATTTATAGTTATCACAAGAAGAACTCAATTTGATTTGGAAAAAGCAGAGAAGAGAGCACATATTTTACAAGGGTATAGAATTGCCTTAGAAAATATTGATAGAATAATTGAGATAATTAGAGGATCAGCAGATGGAAATACAGCTAGAGAGGTTTTAATTGAAAAGTATGGTTTCTCTGATGTACAATCAAGAGCTATCCTTGATATGAAACTTCAAAGATTAACAGGTTTAGAAAGAGAAAAAATTGATGCTGAATATATTGAAATAGAGAAATATATTTTAGAATTAAAAGATATTCTTTCACACGATTCAAAAATATATGATATTATAAAGAAAGAGCTTCTTTATCTAAAAGAAAAATATGGTGACGAGAGAAAAACTGTTATAGAAAATGAAAGAATGGAGATACTTCCAGAGGATCTAATTAAAGATGAAAGTGTTATTTTAACTCTTACAAATAAAGGATATGTAAAGAGAATGGAAGTAAGTAAATATAAAGCTCAAAAAAGAGGTGGAAAGGGAGTTGCCAGCCAAAATACTATAGAGGATGACTTTGTAGTAAGTATTGATTCAGCAACAAACTTAGATACTTTAATGATCTTTACAAACCAAGGAAGAGTATTTAACCTAAAAGTTTATGAGATTCCAGAATCTTCAAAACAATCTAGAGGAAAACTAATTAGTAATATAATTAGAATTAGAGAGGATGAGAAGATAAGAACAGTAATCAAAACAAGAGATTTCTCTTCTGAAAATGAAGTGGTATTTATTACTAAAGAGGGACTTATTAAGAAAACAAATCTAAATGAATTTAAAAATATTAATAATTCTGGATTAAAAGCTATTAAATTAAAGCCAGAAGATGATATAATATACGTAGGGCTAATAGAGGAGATAGATAAAGAGGAACTTCTATTAGCAACTAAATTAGGACAATCAATAAGATTTGGAAGTGACAATGTAAGAGCTACTGGAAGAGATACTATGGGAGTTAAAGCAATTACACTGAAAGAGGGAGACTCTGTTGTTTCAGCAATGCTTATAAAAGATAGAGATGGAATGATCCTTACTATGACTGAAAATGGATATGGAAAGAGAACAAGAATAGATGAATATCCATTACAAGCTAGATCTGGTAAGGGAGTTATCAACTTGAGATGCAATGCTAAGACAGGAGATGTAGTTTCTGTTCTTCCAGCTCCAGACAGTGAAGAATTAATGGCTATAACATCATCAGGTATAGTGATAAGAATGCCTATGAGCTCAATAACTATCTACGGAAGAGCAACTCAAGGGGTTATTGTTATGAAAGTAGATAATGGAGAGAAAGTGGTATCTATTACAAAGGTAAAATCTGAAGATGATGAGATAGATGAAGTTTCAACAGAAGAGTAATACTAAAATCAGAGGTTAACAGAAATAAAGGGGTGGTATTATGAGAAAAGCATTACTTTTATTTGGAAATGAGATTGAAAGAGAAAACCTTGTTGACAGTGCAGTTTATCTACAAAATAGTTTAGGATTTAAGATCTATCCATTGTATATCAAAGATATGTCAAGGGATAAGATAGTAGCAGCTTCAACAGATGGAATGATGTTAGGTGGAAGATCTCCATTTATAATGCAAGGTTGGGCTGATGTTGAAAAAGAAGAGATAGAAGGAATAGAAAGAGATCTTAAAGCTAAGGGAATTTCTGAATCATTAGAAGTAGATATTGGACTTGTAAATGAAATTGTTACTGAGAAAATGAAAGAGTGTGATACCCTTTTAGTTGGAAAAAATGAGGTAATAACAGAGAGAATTGTTGGAATTTTAAAAGGAAACTATAAATCAATTATTCTAATAGGAGAAAAACCTTTAGTTAGTTTAGAAAAAGTGTTGATAGCTAATGATGATGGGGTAAAAATCAATAGAAGCTGCTATCAATTTACAAATCTATTTACAGAGGTAAAAAAATTTGATTCTTTCTCAATTAATATAGATTTAGAAGATAATATTCTATTAAATTATTTAAAAGATAAAGAGAAAATAGTTGATCATAGAGTTATAAAAACAGGTAACTATGATGAGATCTTAGAAAGAATAGGGCAATATAATTTCTTTATAATGGGAAATCTAAGTAGAAGTTATTTCTTTGAAAAGATAATTGGAAAAAATGGTATAAAATTATTGGAGAAGAGCAAAGCTCCTATATTCATAGGATAGAAAGAGTAAGATAATGAAAATATTGGTAATATCAGATTCACATGGAAGATTAGAAAGATTGATTTCGATTTATGAAAAGGAACAACCTGATGTTGTAATATGTGCTGGGGATCACAGTGAAGATGGAGAAAATCTCTCTTTTATTCACTCAGAGGCAAAATATTACATTGTTAAAGGTAATTGTGATTTTTATGATATAAAAAGTGAAGATGAGATGGTAATTGAGCTAGGAGAACACAGAGTTCTCCTAGCTCATGGTCATCATTACGGAGTAAAACAAACATATGGAATTATAGAGGCTAGGGGGAGAGAGTTAGGGTGTGATATAGTGATATTTGGTCACACTCATAGACAGGAACTAATTGAAAAAGATGGAATAACTCTTTTTAATCCTGGAGCTGTTTTAAGTAATCAATATGGAATTTTAAAAATGGATAAAGAAAAGATTGATTTTCTTCAAAAAAGATCTTAAAATAATTAGAAATATATATAAAAGAATTAAAGTAGCCTTTAACACAGGGAGGAAAAATGAAGGAAAAGGTAGCACAATTAAGGGAGCAAGCACAAGTAAAAATTGAAAGTGCTGTTTCTTTACAAGAACTTGAAGAAATAAGAGTTAAACTATTAGGTAAAAAGGGAGAATTAACAGAGATATCTAAGGGAATGAAAAATCTTTCTCCAGAAGAAAGACCAGTATTAGGTCAACTTGTAAATGAAACAAGAGAGTTTATAACTAACTTGTTAGAAACAAAAAATCTTGAACTTAAAGAAAAAGAAAAAGAGGAGAGATTAGCAAAAGAGGTACTTGATATCACTCTTCCAGGAGAGGATATTCAACTTGGAACTATCCATCCAATAACAGAAACAATGAATTTTATGAAAAATATATTCATTGAGATGGGATTTGATGTGGCAGATGGTCCAGAAGTAGAATGGGTAAAATATAACTTTGATGCTTTAAATATACCACAAACACACCCTTCAAGAGATGTAAGCGATACTTTCTACATAACAGATGATGTAGTTTTAAGAACTCAAACATCACCAGTACAAGTAAGATATATGCTAAACCATAAACCACCATTTAGAATGATCTGTCCAGGAAAAGTTTACAGACCAGACTATGATGTTTCTCATACACCTATGTTTCACCAAATGGAAGGATTGATGATAGGGGAAAATATTTCTTTCGCAAATCTTAAAGGAATATTAACTCATTTTGTTAAGAAAGTTTTTGGAGAAACTGAAGTTAGATTTAGACCACACTTCTTCCCATTTACAGAGCCAAGTGCTGAAATGGACGTACAATGTGCTGTATGTAAAGGAAAAGGATGTAGAGTATGTAAAGATAGTGGTTGGTTAGAGATCATGGGATGCGGAATGGTAGATCCAGAAGTTTTAAAAGCAGTAGGATATGATCCTAATGAAGTAAGTGGATTTGCTTTCGGTGTTGGAATTGAAAGAGTTACTATGTTAAGACATGGTATAGATGACCTTAGAGCATTCTTTGAAAACGATGTAAGATTCTTAAAAAAATTTAAATAATTTCTGGAGGGAACAATGCTAATTTCACTAGACTGGCTAAAACAGTATGTAGATATAAAAGAAGATATACCTCAATTAGAAAATGCCTTAACAATGATAGGGCAAGAGGTAGAAGCTATTGATATACAAGGAAAACATTTAGATAATGTTGTAATTGGACAAATTACTGAGTATGGAAAACATCCAAATTCAGATAAATTAACTCTATTAAAAGTTAATGTTGGAGATGAAGAGGAGTTACAAATCATCTGTGGAGCTCCAAATCACAAACTAGGAGATAAAGTAGTAGTTGCTAAAATAGGAGCTGTACTTCCTGGAGATTTTAAAATTAAAAAGAGCAAAATAAGAGATGTTGAATCTTTTGGTATGCTATGCTCTCAAGTTGAATTAGGTATAGGAGAGGATGGAGATGGAATTATAATTCTTCCAGAAGATGCTCCTATTGGAGAAGAATATAGAAAATATGCTGGATTAGATGATGTAATATTTGAACTTGAAATTACACCAAATAGACCAGATTGTCTTTCTCACATAGGAATTGCTAGAGAGGTAGCAGCTTACTATGGAAGAAAGGTAAAATATCCTTCATACACTTTAAGTGAAGTTATTGATTCAGTTAATAACTATGCTAAAGTTAGAGTTGAAGATAAAGAGAGATGCAAAAGATACATGGGAAGAGTAATCAGAAATGTAACTGTTGCTGAATCTCCAGAATGGCTTAAAAAGAGAATCAGAGCTATGGGACTAAAACCTATAAACAATATTGTGGATATTACAAACTTTGTAATGTTTGAATATAACCAACCTATGCATGCTTTCGATTTAGATAAATTAGAAAATAATACTGTTGTTGTAAGAGCAGCAGAAAATGGAGAAAAAATCACTACTCTTGATGGTGTAGAGAGAGAGCTTGTAAATGGAGAACTTGTGATAGCTGACGAAGTTAAACCTATCGCTATTGCAGGAATTATAGGTGGACAAGCTACACAAATAGAAGCTGAAACTAAAAATGTATTCTTAGAAGTTGCATACTTCACACCAGATAACATTAGAAAATCAGCAAAAAAACTTGGAATTGTAACAGATTCTGGATATAGAAATGAGAGAGGATTAGATATTGAAAATCTTCCTGAAGTAATAGATAGAGCTGCAGCTTTAATAGCTGAAGTGGCATCTGGAGAGGTTTTAGATGAAGTTATAGACAAATATATAGAAAAACCTCAAAAGTTTGAAATTCCTTTAAATCTAACTAAATTAAATACCTTCATCGGTAAAAAACTTGAGTTTGATACAGTTGGAAAAATTTTAAGTAACTTAGGACTAGGAATAAAAACTTTATCTCAAGATATGTTACTAATCACACCACCTACATATAGAACTGACTTAACAAGACCAGAAGATCTATATGAAGAAGTTATTAGAATGTATGGATTTGAAAATATTGAAGCTGTTATGCCAGTTGAAGATATAGAATCTGGATTAAAAGATAGCAAAATTTCAGTAGCTGACAATTTAAAAGAGATCTTAAAAGAGATTGGATTACATGAAGTAATAAACTATACATTTATTCCAAGAGAAGCTTTAGATATCTTAAAAATTAAAGATAAGGTTATTGAAATAAGCAATCCATTAAGTGAAGATATGGTAATTGTTAGACCAACTCTTATGTATAGCTTATTAGCTAATATTAGAGATAACTTCAATAGAAACCAATTTGACCTTAGATTCTTTGAAGTATCAAAAGTATTCACTCCAGCTGAAGAGTTAGCAAATGAAGATCTAAGAATCTGTGTAGCTATTGCAGGAAAACCAGAGAGAACTTTATGGAATCCAAAACCAAAAGCATATGATTTCTATACTATGAAAGGTTATGTAGAAAAACTTCTTGAATACATGGGAATCAATAGATATAAATTAGAAAGAAGCTCAAATGAAAACTTCCATCCAGGAAGAAGTGCTGATATCAAAATAGGAAATGATGTTATAGGAACATTTGGAGAGGTTCACCCAGATGTACTTGAAGCTATGGATATCAAGAGAGAGAGAGCTTATGTAGCTGATATAGATTTAGCAAGAGCTGAAAAATATATTAAGAGTGCAGTAAAATATGAAAGAATAGTAAAATATCCAGAAGTAACAAGAGACCTTGCTATTGTTATGGATAAAGATATTCTAGTTGGAAATATGGTTGAAGATCTAAAGAGAGTTTCTCCATTGATTGAAAAAATAGAGATATTTGACGTTTATGAGGGAGAAAAAATAGATGCTGGTAAAAAATCAGTAGCTATAAGTATTGTACTTAGAAATAAAGTAAAAACTCTTGAAGAAAAAGAGATAAATGATGTTGTAACTAAAGTATTGGAAACTATTTCTAAAAAATATAGAGGGGAAATAAGACAATAACATTAGGAGGGACACAAATGGATTCTCTAAGAGAACTTTTTAAAGTGGGAAATGGGCCTTCTAGTTCACACACTATTGGACCAGAAAGAGCAGCTAAAAAATTTAAGGAAAAAAATCCAAAAGCAGCAAGATATGAGGTAGAACTATATGGATCTCTAGCTCTTACAGGAAAAGGGCATCTTACAGATTGGATAATAATTGAAACTTTAAAACCAATTCCAGTAGAGATAAAATGGCTACCTGAAATAGTTTATGACTATCACACTAATGGAATGAAGTTCAGAGCCTATGATGAAAATGGAGCTTTATTAGATGATTGGCTAGTATTTTCAGTAGGTGGAGGAACTATAATGGAGCTTGGACAAGAGAGAAGAGCTCCATCGAAAATCTATCCATATTCAAAGATGGAAGATATTAAAAATTGGTGTGAAAGAGAGAGAAAAGAGTATTGGGAATATGTAACAGAGTTTGAAGGAGAGGGAATATTCGACTTCTTAAAAATCATTTGGGATGCTATGTCAGAAGCTGTTGAGAGAGGAATTGATAAAACAGGTGTACTTCCTGGAACACTAAAACTTTCAAGAAGAGCTCAAGGATTTTATAGAAAAGCAAGAAATAACCACAGTAGAGGTGGATTCCTTGGAAGAATATTTGCTTATACCTTAGCAGTTGCAGAGGAAAATGGAGCTGGAGGAAAAGTTGTTACAGCCCCAACATGTGGAGCTTGTGGAATAATTCCAGGGCTTATGTATGCTTTGAGAGAAGAGTATGAACTTTCAGAGAAAGAGATTTTAAAAGGTTTAGCAGTAGCTGGACTTATAGGAAATATAGTTAAAGAAAATGCAACTATATCAGGTGCTGAGGGAGGTTGTCAAGCAGAGGTTGGAACAGCTTGTGCAATGGCAGCTGGAATGGCATGTTTCCTATTAGGAGGTTCTTTAGATCAGATAGAGTATGCAGCAGAGATGGCTTTAGAACACCATCTAGGATTGACTTGTGACCCTGTTGGTGGATATGTTCAAATCCCTTGTATAGAGAGAAATGCAGCTGCCTCAGCAAGAGCTTTAGATTCAGCAGCATATAGCTTATATACAGATGGAAAACACACTGTTTCTTTTGATCAAGTTGTAATAACTATGGGAGAGACAGGAAAGGATTTAAAGCAAGAGTACAAAGAGACATCTTTAGGTGGATTGGCAAAATTTAGATTTAATGCAGAATGTTAAAAAATAATTGAAAAGTTGATAAGAGGAAAGCTAGGTAGTTTTCCTCTTTAAACTTTTATAGAGAAAGGAAGATGATATGAAATTAGTAGTTGGACTTGGAAACCCTGGAGATAAATATGCTAAGACAAGACACAATGTGGGGTTTGAAGTTATTAATAATTTACAAAAAGAACTAAATATTACTATGGAAAGAGAGAAATTTCAAGGGTTACTTAGTGAAAAGACAATTGATGGAGAAAAAGTTTTATTTTTAAAGCCATTGACTTTTATGAATTTAAGTGGTAATTCCATAGTAGCAGTAGTAAACTTTTATAAGATTGATCCTAAGAAAGATATGATAGTTATCTATGATGATATGGATCTACCAGTTGGAAAATTGAGAGTAAAAGAGAAGGGAAGCTCAGGGGGACATAATGGAATAAAATCTATTATATCTCATCTAGGAGATGAATTTTTACGTATAAAATGTGGAATAGGAAAAAGTAAAAATGATACCATAGATTTTGTCTTAGGTCAGTTTGATAAAATTGAACAAGAGGCAGTAGATGAAATGATAAAGAATGCTTCTAAATGTGCCTTAGATATGGTTGCTGATATTGAATTAGGCAGAATAATGCAGAAATACAACAAAAAGTAAAAAGATAGAATTCAAAAAAATGCGAAAAGATATTGTTAAATGGACATAAATGTGGTAAACTGATTAGTAGAAATTAACTTTACGAAAGGAGATTCATATGAGATTTTTTGGTTTCAGAGGAGGAGTACATCCGCCTGAAAATAAACTTCAGACAGAAAATATGCCAGTTGAAAAACTAGCAGCACCAAAGATGTTGTATATAGCTTTATTACAACATATAGGATCACCACTAGATCCAATAGTAGCAATTGGAGATAAAGTTCTTAAAGGGCAAAAGATTGCTGACTCTCAAGGATTTTTAACATCTCCTATACATTCACCAGTAAGTGGAACAGTAAAGAAAATAGAAGAACATGTATTTCCACTAATGGGAAGAATTAAAACTATCATGATTGAAAATGATGGAGAAGAAACTTGGGCAGAGTTACCAAAAATTGAAAATTGGGAAACTGCTGACAAAAAAGATTTATTAGCAATGATCAGAGAGAAAGGAATAGTAGGTATTGGAGGAGCAAGCTTCCCTACTCATGTAAAACTTAATCCACCAGCAGATGTAAAAATCGATACTTTACTATTAAACGGAGCAGAGTGTGAGCCATACTTAAACTCAGATAATAGACTTATGCTTGAGCATCCAGAAAGCATAATTAATGGTATTAAAATCATTAAAAAAATTCTAGGTGTAGAAACAGCAATTGTTGGTATTGAAGAAAATAAACCTGAAGCTATAGCTTCTATGAAAAAAGCAGCAGAGGGTACAGGAATTGAGATTGCACCATTAAAAACAAAATATCCTCAAGGAGGAGAAAAACAATTAATTAAAGCAGTTTTAAATAGAGAGGTTCCATCTGGAAAACTTCCATCAGCTGTAGGAGTAGTTGTTCAAAATACTGGTACAGCAGCAGCAATCTATGAAGGATTAGTAAATGGAATTCCTCTAATTGAAAAGGTTGTTACAGTTTCAGGAAAAGCAATAGCTAATCCTAAAAATGTTAAGATAGCAATAGGAACACCGTTCTCTTATATACTAGACCACTGTGGAGTAAACAGAGAGATAGTAGATAAACTTGTAATGGGAGGACCTATGATGGGAATGGCTCAATTCTCAGAAGAAGCTCCTGTTATTAAAGGAACTTCTGGACTTCTTGCACTTACAAAAGAAGAAACAAATCCATATAAACCAAAAGCTTGTATCGGTTGTGGAAAATGTGTAGGAGCTTGTCCTATGGGACTTGAACCTCTTATGTTTGCAAGATTAGCAGCTTTTGAACAATGGGAAGAGATTGGAAAATATAACTTAATGGATTGTATTGAATGTGGTTCATGTGCTTATATTTGTCCAGCTAATAGACCATTAACAGAAGCTATTAAAATCGGTAAATCAAAATTAAGAGCAATGAAAAAATAAAAGAAATTTAGGTTATTAGGAGGGTACAAGTGTCTAGTATTTTAAAAATGGGGCCATCACCTCATATAAGAACATCAGAAACAGTTGAAAAAGTAATGTATGATGTAATAATAGCATTGATACCAGCATTTTTAGTTGCTGTTTATGTATTCGGAATTAGAGCCGTAATTGTAACAGCAGTTGCTATTTTATCATGTATTGTTACAGAGTTTGTTTGTCAAAAAGTAATGGGACAGGAGATATCAGTATTTGATGGAAGTGCTGTTCTAACAGGAATTTTATTTTCTTTCGTTATTCCAGTAAATATGGCTTTACCTTATGTTATTGTTGGATCAGTAGTGGCTATAGCTCTTGGAAAAATGGTTTTTGGAGGGTTAGGACATAATGTATTCAACCCTGCATTAGTAGGAAGAGCATTTGTTCAAGCTTCATGGCCAGTAGCTATTACAACTTTCACATTAGATGGAAAGGGAGGAGCTACAGTTCTTACTTCAATGAGAGGACTTTCAGCAGATCCTAGACTAATAGCTGAAGGAAACCAATATGTACAAGCTCTTATTGGAAAAATGGGAGGATGTTTAGGGGAAACTTCTGCACTAGCTCTATTAATTGGAGGAGTATATTTAATCTATAAAAAACAAATAGATTGGAAAGTACCTGCAATAATAATTGGTACAGTATTTGTACTTACTTGGGTTATGGGTGGAGATCCTGTAATGCATATTCTTTCTGGAGGATTATTCTTAGGAGCTTTCTTTATGGCAACTGATATGGTAACAAGTCCTCATACAGAAAAAGGAAAAATTATTTTTGCTTTATTATTAGGATTATTAATATCACTAATTAGAATGAAAGGTGGATATCCTGAAGGTGTTGCTTACTCAATTCTTATTATGAACGGAGTAGTACCTTTAATCAATAGATATACTAAGCCTAAAAAATTTGGTGAGGTGAAGTCTAATGAAAAATAGATTTGTACACTATGGAGCAGTTCTTTTAATAATTGCAGCTGTTTCAGCAGGAGTTTTAGGAGCTGTAAACGACTTTACTAAAACTGTAATTCAAGAAAATGAATTAAAAACAGTAAACCAAGCTAGAATGAAAGTTCTATCTGTAGCAAAAAGCTTTAAACAAGATGAAGCTGTTACAACTGAAGGACTTGAATTTATACCAGGATATAATGAAGGTGGAGAGCTTGTAGGATATGTTACAACTGTAGCTCAACCAGGATATGGTGGAGATATTAAATGGGTTATGGGAATAACAAAAGATGGTAAAATAGCTGGAATGGATATCATAGGATGTCAAGAAACTCCAGGACTAGGAGCTAAAGTTCAAGGAAGAGAGTGGCAAGATCATTGGATTGGAGAAGACTCAACTCACGAATTCAATAAATCTGTTGATGCTTTCGCAGGAGCAACAATATCTCCAAAAGCTGTTTATGATGGTTTAATGAGAACATTAACAGCTTATGAAAACGGGGTGAGAAAATAGATGAAAACTAATTATGGAAAGATAATAGTATCTGGAATTTTTAAAGAAAACCCAATATTTGTACTATTCTTAGGACTTTGTCCTACACTAGGGGTAACAAGTTCAGCTATGAACGGATTATCAATGGGACTTGCAGTTATTGCAGTTCTTGCTTTTTCAAACCTATTAATTTCTGCATTTAAGAAATTAATTCCAGATCAAGTAAGAATACCAGCATTTATTATGATTATAGCATCACTAGTTACAATAGTTGAAATGGTAATGAAGGCTTATACTCCTGATCTTTATAAAGTATTAGGACTATTCATTCCTCTTATAGTTGTTAACTGTATCGTACTTGGAAGAGCAGAAAGTTTTGCTTCTAAAAATGGTGTATTTGCATCTTTCTTAGATGGAATTGGATCAGGACTTGGATTTACTCTTTCTTTAACAGTTTTAGGAATTATTAGAGAAATCTTAGGAAATGGAACAGTGTTTGGTATGAGAGTAACACCAGCTAGCTATTCACCAGCTCTTATATTCATACTAGCTCCAGGAGCTTTCTTTACAATAGCTTGTATCAAAGCATTCCTAAACTATCTTGAAATGAAAAAAAGTAGGGAGGGATAATCGTGAGTTTCGGAAGTCTTTTTAGTATTATTATAGGTTCAATTTTTATAAATAACGTTATCTTTGCTAAGTTCTTAGGATGTTGTCCATTTATGGGAGTTTCTAAAAAAGTAGATGCTTCTCTAGGAATGGGAATGGCAGTAACATTTGTTATTACTATTGCTTCTGGAATAACTTGGCTTGTATATCACTTTTTATTAGATCCATTTGGATTAGGATATCTACAAACTATAGCTTTTATCCTGATAATAGCAGCTCTAGTTCAATTTGTTGAAATGGCTATTGCTAAAACATCACCAGGTTTATATAAAGCTCTAGGAGTATTCTTACCTCTTATCACAACTAACTGTGCTGTACTAGGGGTAGCAATTATTAATATTCAAGAAGGATATAATTTTATTGAAACTTTAGTAAATGGATTCTCAGTTGCTGTTGGATTCTCACTTGCATTAGTATTATTAGCAGGAATTAGAGAAAGAATAGAATACTCAGCAATCCCAGCACCATTTAAAGGAATTCCTATTGCATTTATTTCAGCAGGATTACTAGCAATGGCATTTATGGGATTCAGTGGAATGCAAATATAAATATTTTGGAGGTTAATATGGAAGCAATAATGATGCCCGCTATAGTGTTAGGACTAACAGGGCTTGCTATGGGGTTATTCTTAGCATTTGCTTCAATGAAGTTCGAGATTGAAGTTGATCCTAAGATCGAAGCAATAATGGGTGTCCTTCCAGGTGCAAACTGTGGAGGATGTGGATTTCCAGGATGTTCTGGATATGCAGCAGCTATAGTAAATGAAGGGGCAGCAATGTCACTTTGTGCTCCAGGAGGAGGAGCTGTAGCAGCTAAAATCGGAGAAATTATGGGTGCATCTGTAGAAGTATCTGATGAGAAAATAGTAGCAAAAGTATTATGTCAAGGAGATAATACTAAAACAACTAAGATATATGAATTTGATGGAGAATTACAAACTTGTGCAGCTATGATGCTTTATGCAGGAGGAGACAAGTCTTGTGTTTATTCATGTTTAGGACATGGAGATTGTGAAAAAGTATGTCCAGTTGGAGCTATTAAAGTTAATGAAAGAGGAATAGCAGAAGTTAATGAAGATAAATGTATATCTTGTGGATTATGTCAAAAAACTTGTCCTAAGAAAGTTATAGCTATGCTACCTCAAAGTAAAAAAGTTACTGTTACTTGTTCTTCTAAAGATAAAGGGGCAGTTGCTAGAAAAGCTTGTTCAACAGCTTGTATCGGTTGTGGAATGTGTGCAAAAGCATGTCCAGTTGGAGCTATTACAGTTGAAAACAACTTAGCTAAGATTGATCCAGCTAAATGTATTCAATGTGGATTATGTGCAGGAAAATGTCCTACAGGAGCTATTAAAAGCGAAATTAAAGAGATAAAGAAAGCTGAAATAATAGAAGATAAATGTGTAGGATGTACAATGTGTGCAAAAGTATGTCCAGTTGGAGCTATTGAAGGAGAATTAAAAGGAAAACATAAAGTAAATCCTGATAAATGTATTGGTTGTGGATTATGCTTTGATAAATGTAAATTAAAAGCTATTAAAATGAATGTAGTAGCTAGAAAAGACTAGTAAAAAATAAAGAGGTTAAGTAGAATATTTAAACTATTTTACTTGACCTCTTTTTGTATTATCTAAAATTTTTTGTAAATATTTTTTAGTATAGAAAGATAAAAAATATATGTATATAAACAATAATAAAAGATTATATTATAAAAAAGAGCAGTATAAAAATATAAATTATAATTTTTTTTTCATTAAGTAGTTGGTAAGGTATATGGAAGCTCTTTCAACTTTCTGTTTTTTTATCTCTATAAAACCATATTTTTCAAAAAAAGGTTTAGCAGTAATAGATGCTTCTGTGGTAATAGTAGTTAGATTTAAAGTTCTGGATAAAGATAAAACTTGATTTAAAAGAGCAGAAGCAACTCCTTGGTTTTGATAATCTTTATGGATAAAGAGTCTATCTAAATATCCTGTTGAGTTTAGATCAATAAAACCAACAATTTTGTTATTAAGAATAGCTATAAAGGTATAATTTTCTTTCAATGATTTTTTCCAACGAGAATAATTTAATTCTATATAATTTACAGGAGCCCAAGCTTCTATTTCTTCAAGAGAATAATCTCTGATATTGATTGAATGAACTGTTTCCATAAAAAGTTCCATTAACTTTAGACAATCTTTGTCTTTATATTTTCTTATTAGCATTTAACCGTTGCCAAAAATCTATAAAAATATAGAAATTTGTTTATTTCCTTCTTCACAGAATCCGATTTTGCCGTAGCTACTTTCATTTGATATAACTCTCCAAAGGCTTAAATTCGGATACAACGAATCCTACACATTAGCATTTTCTTATTTGTGAAATTATGCTAATTTATACATAGATAAATTTAGTGAAGCATTATAATCTCTATCAATCACCGCTCCACAATGTGGACATCTATAAATTCTATCTTTTAGTTTTAAATCTCTTTTTATAAAGCCACATTGACTACAAGTTTTTGATGATGGATAAAATCTATCTGCTACTACTAATTCAATTCTATATAACTCTGTTTTATATGTTAGATACTGTCTAAATTTATTAAAACATTGTTTTCTTACTGAATCAGATAGATGTTTATTTTTCATCATTCCAATAACATTTAAATCTTCTATTACAATTCTGTATGGTTTGGTTTTCACTATACTTGTTGTAACTTGATGAAGATAGTTATTTCTAATATTTGTTAATTTCCTATGTATTAGTTTTGTTGTATTTTCTAACTTTTCTATATTTTTAGTTTTGATAAATTGACAACTTCCTCCTTTCATAATTTTATTTAATTCATATTTTCTACTAATTTGTCTTTGTTTCTGTTTTAATTTTTTTTCTAATTTTTTGACTTTTTTAGTTTTATTAATATTTCTAAAAACCTTGCCATCTGAACAAATAGCCAAATCTTTTAATCCTAAATCTATACCTAATGAAATATCTGTTAATTCTTCCTGAATTTTATTAACTTCTACTCCTACAGATATATACCAATACTTATTATCATAAGTAACTCTAGGATTGTTATATTTAACATCGCTTGGTATTTGTTCATTTGTTTTTATCCAACCTACTTTTTCAATTAAAACTTTTTTCTCTTTAACTTTTAATTTTATAGGGTCGTTATAAAAACTAGGTTTACTTTTTTTTCTACTTTTAAATTTTGGTCTCTTAGCTAAACCTTTAAAAAATCTTTTATAGGCATTACAGGAATCTTTTACAGCTTGTTTAGCAACATTATTTGATACTTCATTTAACCAAGTTAGTTCTATTTTCTTTAATTGAGTTAATTCTTTTCTAATAGTTCCATCGCTAATAAATTTTCCACCATTTTTATAATTTTCTTCCTGTTTCGCAAGAGTATAATTATAGATAAATCTAGCAGTTCCTACAGATTGCCACAATTTTTGTTCTTGCTCTTTAGTTGGATAAATTCTAACTTTTCCCAAAAATATTAAAATTTAAATAAAAAATTATTTTGTACACAAGATGACATTTTAGTATTATAATATTATTATAACAATTAAAAATTTGGAGGGAAAATATGGCAAGATATATTTTAAATGAAACAAGCTATTTTGGAATAGGAAGTAGAGCAGAATTAGCAAATGAAGTAAAAGCAAGAGGATATAAAAAAGCTCTTTTAGTAAGTGACAAAATATTAGCTAGTTGTGGAGTATTAGATAAAGTAAAAGAAGTATTAGATAAAGCTGAAATAGCCTATGAAGAGTTTACAGAGATAAAACAAAACCCAACAGTTAAAAACTGTAAAGATGGACTAGAAGCTTTCAACAAAGCAGGAGCAGATTTCTTAATAGCAGTAGGTGGAGGATCTGTAATAGATACAGCAAAAGCAGTGGCAATAGTAAAAAATAACCCTGAATTTGCAGATATAAAATCACTAGAAGGAGTAGCACCAACAAAAAACAAATGTGTGCCAATAATTGCCCTTCCAACAACATGTGGAACAGCAGCAGAAGTAACAATTAACTATGTAATAACATTAGAAGATGAAAATAGAAAAATAGTATGTGTAGACCCAAAAGATATACCATTAGTAGCAATAGTAGATGCTGAATTAATGTTAACAATGCCAAATAAAACAATAGCAGCAACAGGAATGGATGCTTTAACACATGCAATAGAAGGATATATTACAAAAGGAGCTCATGTAATATCAGATATGTTTGAGCTAAAAGCTATTGAAATGATAGGAAAACACCTAAGAGGAGCAGTAGCAGATAAAAACTTAACAGATATGGAAGGAATGAGTATAGCTCAATATGTAGCAGGAATGGGATTCTCAAATGTAGGACTAGGAATAGTTCACTCAATGGCTCATCCACTAGGAGCAGTATATGATATACCTCACGGAGTAGCAAATGCACTATTACTACCAATAGTAATGGAATTTAATATGTCAGCTTGTATAGATAAATATGGAGATATAGCAAGAGCTATGGGAGTAGATACAACAGGAATGACAAAAGAGGAAGCAGCAAAAGCAGCAGTAGAAGCAGTAAGACAACTATCAAAAGATGTTCATATCCCACAAACATTAAGAGAGATAAACATTCCAGAATCAGGATTACCAAAACTATCAAAAGATGCGTTAGCAGATGTATGTACAGGTGGAAATCCAAAAGATGTAACATTGGAAGATATAGAAAAACTATACAATATAGCTTACTAATCTATTATAAAAAAATAGAAAATACTATAAAAAAAGACAGAAGTTTCTTCTGTCTTTTTTCGTAACTACTCAGCTATGTAGTTACAAAAAATAAAAAATCAGCTAAAAATTAGGAGAATTTGCTTGATGCGGATTCTCCTTTTTAACTGATTACTGGAAGCATTATGTCACATAGCTCAAAAATACTTTTTAATGCTTCATATTGATTTTGCCCATTCTTTTTCATTGTCGCGATATACCCTCTTACTCTACAATAAATTTCACTTCCTAAATCGC
>ERZ791617.539-NODE-539-length-22883-cov-4.13422_pt1 | contig 22883 bp, 17 predicted proteins | sample MGYA00510272_ERZ791617 | MGnify/ENA primary metagenome ERZ791617 (study PRJEB30046, sample SAMN00715200) | human gut metagenome | study: EMG produced TPA metagenomics assembly of the A metagenome-wide association study of gut microbiota in type 2...
AAAGGTTTTTCTATATATTGGAATCCTAAAGTATTAGCTATATCTTTAGCTAATGTTGTTTTTCCACTTCCATCAAAACCTTCTATTGCTATATGTACTTTAACCATTCTTTTAATGATAAATAAATAATATTTATCCATTCCCTCCTGTTATTTAAGATTTAGTTTTTAATAACTTTTCTATTAATATTAAAACTCCATTTAATACTTCATTTTGATTTAAATTTTCTGTAGAAAAAATAATTGTATTATTTAAACTTTTTAAATACTTTTCTATATAAGGTTGCCAATTTTTTAACCATTCATCCATATTTTCTCTTTTTTTTGTTTTGTCATTCATTTTTCTTTTTAATATCGTTTTTATACTAGCATCTAAATAAATAATATAATCACTTCTATATTTGCTCAATTTTATAAGTTCTTCATGTAAATTTGATTTAATATCCCAATTTTTATTATATATTTTAGGAAAATGAAAAGTATAAAACTCTAAATCCTCTGGTCCTCTTAATAAAATAACTATTTTTTTTTGATTTTTAAAATATTCAAGTTCTTCGATTTCTCTCTTAAGATATAATTTTTGATTTTCATAATATTCTTTTTCTATCATAAGATCATAACCTGTATTCATTTTTCTAAATCCTTCTCTTACAATAACATTTGGAATATTTTTCTTAAGTCCTTCTATTAAAGTTGATTTTCCCACTGCCTTACAACCAGATATTGATAAAATAATTCCCACAAATTTCTCCTTATTTACTATAAATATTTTTTAATTATCTTTTATAAATTTCTCCATACTCTCTTTAAATAATTTTTTATTAAATTGTAACCATTCGTTACAATCTTTTATATTTTTAGGATAATTATCATAAATTAAATATTCAAATCCTAAATTTTCTAAAATATTCTTTAAAAAAGAATTTGCTTTTTTTCCATATATATCATTATCACAAATTAAAATAAATTTTCCATTTTTTTTACTAGGTATTTTTTTTAAAATTTTCCAAAATTCTTGAATATTATCAATTCCATTTAATGAAATAGCTTTATATCCAATTTCTTCTATACTAAGAGCATCTGTCCAAGTTTCTGTTATAAATATCAAAAAATTTTCTTCCAATAAAAATAAATAATGATAATTCCACATTTTATTTTTTTTCCCTAATATATATGTTTTTTTTATTTCAAAAGGAATTTTTAATCTTTTTTCAGTAGTACTACACTTTCTAAATATAATATAATCTAGATTTTTATTTTCAAAATAATAAGGAATTATGTACTTATAACACATTAAAATATCTTTATCTTCATTTAGAAGATCTGAATACTTTGATAATCCATCCTCTAAAAATCCTAAACTATATTTTTTTATATTTTTTAAACTAAATCCTTTTTTGGTAAAATAATCCGTTTCTTGAATATGTATTTTCCCCTCTTTTACTATATTTTCAAAAATATTTATTTCTGTTATATTCATCACTAGCTAACCTCTATAGTTTAATCTTGTACTACGAATTCTTCTATTAATTTTTTCTTCTAAACTTATCATTTCTTCTGGAGATTTTCCATTAATTAAAGATAAAGCTACATTTTTGGTAATAAAAGCACAATTTTTCCCTTCTTTATAAAAATCTAATAAAAGACTCCCTGGAAAAATAGCTAAACATTGAAATGCACTAAATTCAGTAGGTAATGAAATTGCAAATTGAATATCTTCTTCTATTTCTTCATTTGTTTGTGTAGGAAATCCAAAAATAAATAATGCTCCTGTTTTTATTCCTATTTTTTGACAATTACTATAAAATTCAATTATTTTTTCTTTTTTTAATTTTTTTTCAATCCAATTTTGCCATTTACTTACAACTGTTTCTATTCCACACCAAATACCTCGGCAACCTGCTCTATACATGAGTTCAATTATTTCTTTAGATAAGTCTGCTCTACTTTCGCATTCCCAAAAGAACTCTCCATCAAACTCTTCTATCATTCTATTACAAAATTCTTTTAAACGTTCAGTATCTACAGTAAAATTATCTTCTCTAAAACTTATAGATTTACTTTGAAAATTTTTTATAAGATATTTTATTTCTTTAATTACTTCGTCAATCTCTCTTTGTCTATATATTTTAAAATAGTCAGGTTTGCTACAAAATTTACATTTATATGGGCATCCTCTACTACTGAAAAGAGAATAACAAGGTGTCTCTAATAATAAAGCTCCTTTATTTTTATATTTATTTATATTAAAAATACTACGTTCTATTATACCTTTATTAACTGTCGTTAAAACAGCACACCCCCTGTCAATATTTTCTCCCTTTAACCATAAGCCTTGAACATTTAATTTTTTAAAATCTTTCTCATTTTCAAAACATATTAATATTTTTTCAAAAACTTCTTCTCCTTCTCCACTTATCAAAAAATCATACAGTTCTAAATTTGAAACCTCTTGTGTACATAAGGTAATATGAATTCCACCTGCAAATATTATTTTATTTTTTATATTTTTTATTTTTCTAGTACATATTAATGAATTTTCTATGTTTAAAGATGTACATGAAAATCCTATTATATCTGGATTATATTTTAATACTTCATCTATTAACTCTTCATTGGAATATTGTTCTAATTGTTGATCGAATATTTTTACCTGATGACCCCTATTAAATGCAATACTCCCTATAGCTCCTAATCCTAAAGGTGGATTAGATTCAAAAATAGAAAAAACACCTGCTTTATATCTATCAAAAACATCATCTATTTTACAAAAAATTAATCCTATTTTCATTTTAACTCCATATTTCTTATAAATTATTTATATAATTTAAAATCATTTTTGATAACTCATCTTCATTTTTATTAATATGCTCTATTAAATTTAATTTGTTATCATCTCTAAATAAACATGGTTTTAAATAACCATCAGTAGTCAACCTAATTGCCTTAATTCCTTCTTTACAATATTCTATAACTCTACAATTTTTACAAGAATTAAAAGGTTTTATTTGATTTAATGTATTTATTTTTAGATTTATAATCCCACCTTCTTCAAGAAAAATTCTTTTTGAAGGAATACTTGATAAATTCTCCCAATTACATTCTTTATAAATTTTATAATTTTTCTTTAAAAAATTATAAATTTCCTCAAATGTGCAATACTCTCTTTTTAAATTTTCATTTTTAGGGCTATATAAAACATTTAATATATCTAACACTATTTTTTTTTCATTTATCCAATTTATTAAATTTATTATTTCTTCTCTGTTGTCATTTTTTAAAAAAACATAATTAATTTTATTTAATTTATTTTTTTTTAACAAATACTTCAAATTTAATAAAAATTTTTCCCTTTTTTCTTGGGACATTCCAATTAATTTTAGTTTTTTTTCATCACTCCAACCATGAACTGAGACATTTACTCTTTTTAATCCTGCCTCAAAATATTTTTCTATTGTGTCTATTGAAAATAATCCATTCGTTATAATTGAACTATCTATATCTTTTAAGTCTTTTATTTCGTATAAAATATCAATTAAATCTAGTCTTAAGGTTGGTTCTCCACCCATAAACTTAAATTTATTTATTCCTAATTTATAAAAACAATTTATCAATTTTATTATATTCTCTTTTGATAAAATTTTGTTATTTTTATCACATCCTTCTTTATGGCAATAATAACAATTTAAATTACACTCTTCAGTTAAAATTATTCTTAAATATTTTATTTTATCTTGCATTTTTTATTAATACGATAAATATATTATACAAAAATATTTATACTCCTCCTTATTTGTCAAATTTTTTAATTACTTTTCTAATATTTTGAAATTAAATCTTTTCCAAAAATTCTTCTACATCTATTACATGGTATTATATTTTTACACTCTAATTTTTCTTGAGCTTTTCTCATCGTATGAGCTTTTTCATTATTAAAGAGAAGAACTAAATCCTTTTCTAATATATTTCCTATAGAGTACTCATTATTATAATCCCAACAACATAATCCAACTTCACCATTAGTGTAAATAACAAGTATTTTAAAAGGATCCTCACATGTTTTTATTTGTTTTCTTTCTAATTCTTTTGTTAAAGACGATCTTCCACCATCTAAATAACTATGCATTCGTTTTATATAAAACTCACATGGATATTTTCCCCAAATCTCTTTAAATATTTTTTCATCCCAAGAATTATCTTCAGTAGTTAACATTTGCATTATAACTTTTATTGAACTTTTTAATTCCAATTTTATTTTAAAAAATTCCTTAATATTATTAACTACTATGTCATAATCTAAATTTTTTCTTATTTTTTCGTATTTAGTTTTTTCTATGCCATCTACACTAAAATATATAGTATCTAAGCCACTTTCTATTAATTTTCTAGAATTTTCTTTCGAAAGAAGCATCGCATTTGTATTTATTCCTATTTCATTTTTCATCCCTATTTCGTCTTTAACATATTTTATTCTTGTAAATATTTTTTTATCTAACAAAGGTTCACCTTCTTTATGAAGAAAAATCTGAACATTTTCTATATTATTTTTTTTACAATCTTTTATTATCTTATAAAATACTCTATCATCCATAATTTTAGGATTTCTAGTTATTTTTTCATGAGGACACATAATGCATTTTGCATTACATAAATTTGTTGTTTCTATATATATTACACTAGGAATTAACATTTTTCCTCCAATTCTATTAAAATTTTCTTTACTTCTTCAGCAACTTCTAAAGAAGTTTTATTTTCTGTTTCTATTATTCTCAGATTTTTATATTCATTATACCAATTTCTAATTTCTCTCCCCCAAATTTCTAAATACTTGTCTATATTATCTCTTCTCTTATTCATATCATTAAATACTCTTTTTTTTATAGTTTCATCATTAGCATTTAAATAAATAATTAAATCACTTCTATAACTTTCAAGTATTTTTAATTCTTGTTTTAAATTTTTTTTGACTTCCCAATCATAATTATATATTTTAGGATATCTTTCTGTGAATTTTTTAACATTTTCTACTCCCCTAGTTATTAATGTATTTTTAGAACTTTTCAGAAATTTCTTATATTGATTTATTTTTTTCTCAATATAAATGCTTTGATTTTCATAAAATTCCTTTTCAATATTTAAATCTAAATTATTATCTAATTTGAAACCTTCTATACATTCTAACTTTGGATATATAATTTTTAAATTATTCAAAAGCGTCGTTTTTCCCGTTCCTTTTAATCCTTCTAAAGCAAAAATTTTTCCCATTTTTTTCTCCTAAATTTTACCAAAAATTTTTTGTGAGATAGGAAATTGAATTTATTTCTACACTATCTTCACATATATATATAATATCAATATCTATTCCAGTTCTAATATAATGTTCCTTTATGAATTGTAAACAAACTCCACATGACTTTGGATTTTCTTTGCTTTCTGAATTTATAGCTAAAGCCAATGCCACAATTTCATAATCTTCTGCCATTGTTGCACATAAAATAGCTCCCATTTCAGCATGAATTGAAGTAATATGATTAAAAGAAGAGTATTGACCTGAACTGTAGATATTTCCTTTTTTAGTTAGTACTGCCGCCCCGTATCTCTTATGAGGTACATTTGTTGAATAGAATCCTTTATTTATTGCTTTTTTTGCTTCTAATATCAATTTTTCATATACTTTTTTCATTTTATCTCTCCACTTTTGAATATTTAATTTTCTTTTTAGTAACTTTTGACAAAATAAATTGTAAAATATATAAATTTGGACCTATTCCTTTAATTAAAATTGCTATAGGTAAACATAACCAATCAATAAATCTTATTTTTATTTTTGGTAATAACATTTTATGAGCCACATACGGTATAATATAACAATATATAAAAACAAGTAATATTAATAAATAAAAAAATATAAATTGTTTCTGGAAAAATAATTCAATACTACATATTATTCCATATATAATAATTAAAGATGCATAAGCCCATGAAATTTGACTCCAATAACCATCAAGCAATTGAAATATAGCATTATTTGTAGAATCATTTTTACTCCACTTATAAGCACTTTTTAATCTCATACATCCACCAAACCATCTTTTATGCTGTAATATTAATTGTTTTAAATTTTGAGGAACATCATCTTGACAAAACAAACTTAAGGGTACTATTTTTTTATTAGACATTGATATTCTATATCCCAATTGTATCCCATCTGTTATTTCTTTTTCTGGAAATTTAAATTTTTCATAGATTTCCAAACTTATAAATTCTCCATGCCCTATCAAATAATCATTTCTTTTAAAATTTTCTTTTCTATAGTGTAATACCCAACGAGGTAATTCTCTTATCATTGTCCATGTTGTTTGATATAAAGCATTTGCTATTAAAATTGGATTTACTTTTTGTAATGACATCCTATTTGCAGCTTCAATAAAATGTACTGGTTGTTGACAAGTAATTTCTTTATTTTCTTCATAATACTTTACTACTTCATATAATGTTCCTTCATTTGGTAATGAATCTGCATCATAAACTCCTATAATATCAATTTTAAATATCTTTTTTATAAATTCCACTCCATGATTAAGTTGTGTCGCTCTATCTCCATTTATATCCATCTCTTCTGAATAATGATAATATAACCCTTTTTCTTTAGATAAATTATATTTTTTTATCCAATCCTCAACTATTTCTTTTGTAGAACAAGAGTAATCAAATTTTTCTTTTTCTATTTCTTCTCTTATTGTTCCTACAATACAAATAATTAGATTGATATTTTCTATCTTTAATTCTTTAAAATGCTCTAATGTTTTTAAAATAATTCTTTGTTCTCTTAAAACAGGAATTAATATTAAAATATTTATTTTTTTTGAAGGAATAAATGTTTCTTCCTGCCTTTTTTTAAAAATTAATAATTGTTTTTTAGAAATTATCAAATAATAAATACATGTTAATATTTTCCCAAAAACAATTAAAATTATTAAAGATACTATATATTCCATTTGTCATCCTCTTTTTTAAAATAATTTTCTAATATATTTTTTTCTTCTGCTAAATATTGTTCCCATACTTTGATTTTTAATAATTTTTTTTTCTGATGTATATGTCTTACCATATCATAAATCCAATATATTTCTAATTTTTCTTCTATTTTTTCTAAAAAGAAAAATTTTTTTTTATAAAAAGAAAAAAATGTTCCCTTAAAAATAGGATATTTCCTAAAAGTCCAAACTAATTTACTCAAATCTTTAATAGGATCTCCAATTATACACCATTCAAAATCAAATATTTTACATTTTACCACATTATATTTTTCTATTTTTAAAAGTATATTATTTTGATTTAAATCATTATGAAGTAAAGTTAATTTTTTTACATCTTTTAACAAATATTTATTTTTTTTCCAAAATTTTTTTAAACAATATATTGTTTGTTTAGTTAAAGATTGCTCTCTTTCTATTGTATTTATAAATCTATCAAAGTTATTATTCAAGTAATCAGCCCAATCAAACTTTCTAGAAATTTTTAAATATTGATATATTTGTTTAGTTATAGGAACTTTATATAAAGCATATAAAATATCTACCAATTCTTTACTTGCCTCTTCCTGCAAATCATATTTATCCAAAAAATCATATAAAGTCTCACCCTCTATAAAAATTTCAGAATAAATATCACAATAATTATTTCTTAGTATTTTTTTTATTTTATTATAAGAAAATTTATCAGGGAAAATTTTTCTTAAATACTTATAGATTTTCTCTTCTTTTCTTTTTCTTTCTTTTTTTTCAAAATTTTTTATAATTTTAATTACTTTATTTCTTTTATTTTTTAACTTTAATAAATATATCTCTTGATCTAAATCATTTTTTAATATTATTTTTTCCATATATATCCTTTATGATATAAGATTAAATAATCCTATAAATTTCTTTATTTTTACTTTTCTAATAATATTTTAATTTCAAAAAGTAACTTATTTAATTTATCTTTTTCTCTTTAATTTAAATTATTATATTTTCCTTCAATCTGAGTTTGAAGGAATAGTAACTCATTTATTTAAAAAATAAATTCTTTTTCGATGGTGTGAACTTATTTCTGTAAATTGTTACTTTCTATGATAAAATTTATTTAAAAGTCTATTAATAATTACTAATTAATTTAATATACTAGATACTTTTCTATGTTAAGGCACTCTCTCAAAAGAGTATTCTTTTTATATAAGTTCAATTTTTAAGATAAAAGCTCTTCAAACTGATTCTCTCATCAGGTTTTTCATATACAAAAATTTAAGTTTATTTTAATTATCTACTTACTTTTGGCTATTTTTATATAAAATCAATTTATAATTTCCTTAGGCATAAATTAATGTATATTTATATTATAATTTAAATTAAAATATAAATATACATTTTTTTTAATTTTTTATTAATAAAAATTAACTATTAACCATACCGTTCCATTGAGCTTCTTCTTCTGGTGTTAATTTTAATCCAAGTACAACATTAACTACTAATTCTGCTCTATCACGATGAGTTTCTTCTGTACAATTTCTTTTGTAAAGAGCTAACTCTTTCCCTACTTTTTCTATAAATTTTTCATCTAATTTAAATTGGACATCATCAAGAGTATTACAAATCTCTCCAATAGCAAGTAATGCCATATCCTTATTTTGTTTCTCTAGCTTTAATATTTTCATTAATTTCTCTACTATTTTTTTCACTTCACTATCAGTACGTCCAGAGAATTTTCTACTAAAGCTTTTTCCAATAGCATATATATATGGATCAATTTCGACATTATCAATAGAGATATCCATAAATCTCTTAGCTAATATCTCATTATCTGGAGCTAATTTTCCAAGAGTTCTCACTATATTTACTATATAGTTTCTTGCACAAGGATCACTTATCAATTTTTCAAAAGTAGGAATACTTGAATAATCACCTATCTCTCCTATTGCTATAATAGCTTTAGTTATAGTATCTTTATTTAAGTTATTCATCATTGCATTAGTATTAATTGCACCTCTACAAGCTCTCATAAAAATTTCTTGTCCTTGTTTACTCATATAAGGAAATATATTTGCTCCTAAATCAAATAATATTCCTCTAAATATTTTAGAGTTATCTAAAGAGTTTAATTTTTCAAGTAAAAGTTTTTCAAAAGCCTCTTTATTGTTACAACCTTTAATTATAGATACTGTTTCTGAGATTTTAAATTTAGCATTAGTTTGTTTTTGTTTTAATTGTGGGTGCATAGCTCCTGCTCCCTTATGTTGTCTTTTAACAGTTTCTAATATCTCAGTATTAACTCTTAATGTTTCTATTTCTACAGCTGGATTTACATTGTCATAGTTAGTAGTACCTATTTTTGTTGATTTTTCTTTAGTTTTATTAGAGTCTCCTGTGTCTATTGTAACTTCTATCTTCTCTTCTTTATCATTTCCCACATATCCACTTAAAGTAACTACTTTATTTTCATCTACATTAACTACTAGTGTTACAACAGTTCCTGGTGGATAACTTTTCTTTAAATTGATTACTCTATTGGCTATTTTTCTATTTGGTAAATTTGTAGTTTTTCCTCTTCCAAGATATATAGGTAATTCTATCTCATTTGTTCCAACTGGAAGTTGGAATGAATCTAATTCTATATCTCCAGTAGGCAATTTAGTTCCAGCTTTTACAAGTTTACGTACATACCCTTTTTCTAAACCAAGATTAATATCATCATTTACAATTACTGTTCCTAATTGTAGTAAAGTTGATTTTTTTGGAGTTTTAGTTACAACTTTTTCCTTTTCTTTCTCTTGTTCTCTCTCTCTAATACTATTTATTCCTAATTTCTCTAAACAATATTGATAGAATGATGCTCCTTTTGCCACAGCTAAATCAGGATCATTAACAGTTATTGGAGTTATTCCAAAGAACTTCTCTATTCTATCTTTAATTAAATAGAACTTTGTCATTCCTCCATTTAAGATAATAGCATCAACATCTGTTGAATAACCATTATCTTTAGCTTTAGCTAGAACATCTAGAATAGGATAAATAATATTATTTACATCTTTTTCTGAAGTTAAATTATCTATTCTTTTAATATCCTCTTTTTTCAAATGATTTCCCATTAAAGGAGATAATACAGTTTCAATCTCTCTTTTTCTTAAATAAGCTTCAAATTCTGCTCCTTTATAGATATCCATTTCAGAGATTTCAAACTCTTCATCATCTGAAATTTTTCCTCCTGCAAATTTACTATCAAATACTTTATCACTTAATTCTAATTTTAAATATTCAGCTCTACTCTCCATTATTTGAGTAAGCTCAGGAATATTTACTTCACTAGAACTCATTCCTGTATAATCTAAAAATTTCTTAACTAAATCTTTAGCTAAAAGCTGATCAAAATCATCTCCTCCTATTCTTGTATATCTTCCAACTGCTAATTCATCAATTATTGGAAAGTTCATTTTTTCACTATTACATACCTCATATAGAGCTACATCTAGTGTCCCGCCACCTAAATCAAATACCATAACATTTTTCTTTGTAGAAAAATCTATGACATTTTTAGGAATCTCTCCTAAAGAAACCATATTAGAAATATTATAGATAACAGCTTTAGTTTCATAAAGTAGCATATCTTTTTTATAGTTTCCATTTTCATCTTTTACATCTAATCCAGCTAATTCTGCAGCTTTCAATGTAGCATTACATTGATCTGAATCAAAAGAAGCTGGAATAGTTATTATTACATTTTTAGGTATATCAGATAAAGTAAGTTTATCTTTTGTACCTAACACTAAATGTTTTAAAATTGAAGCAGAAACCTCTTCAGGAAGTTTACTTCCAATTTTTTCATCTAAAGCTATTGGAGTTGTTTCCCCCATAAAATTTTTTGCTGATTTTATAACACTACCATATTTTTTCCCATATTGGTTTTTAGCAAAATCTCCAACTATTTCATGAATCTCCTTTGTTTTATTATCTACTTTATAATAAACTACTGAAGGAAGAGTCTTTTTTGACTCTGTCCCTCCTTCTTTTCCTCTTCTATTTGTTTTACAAATTTGAGTTCTTAATTTATCTTCTCCATCTAAATATCCATAGCATATCGCTGAGTTTGTTGTTCCTAAATCAATACCAAAATATAATTTATTTTCCATTACTCATCCACCTCTTCAACTTTTGGAATAGAAATTATTAAATCTTTATATTTATAACCAGGGGCAATTACCCTTAATTTTTTTACTTCATCATCTATGAACTCTTCCCCTACATAGTCCATTTCTGCTATATCTTCAGCTGTTCCTTCAAAAACTCTGTTGATCTCTTGCATAGGTGTTATCCCTTGATCTTTTATAAATTTAATTACTGATTTTATAAAAATTAAAACTCTCTTGACTTCTTGAGGAATATCAAAATCTTTATCATTTTTTCTTATATCTTTTAATAACTCCTCTGTAAGTGGTATCTTATCTAGAAAGTTTCCATATTTAGCTGAGTTTAAAGATATAAAAAAATCTCTTATCTGTTCTGAAGCTATATTTTGAGTTTCCTCTTTTAGTTTTTCTGAAAGTTCATCTAAACTTTTTTGAATAAGTTTTAAACTACTTTTATATTGATCTCTCTCTAGTTTTATACTTTCTAAGCTCTCTTCAACTTCTTCTTCAACCTCTGCACTATCTTCTACTATCTGCTTAAAACTATCAATTAGCTCTGTTGTATCTTTTCTTCTTTTTCTAAGTCCAAGCAAACATCCAACTTCATATCTTATATTTGATACCATATGTCTAGCTGTAATATAATTTAAATTTTTTAAATTCATTTTATCTATATTCTTTAAATTTAAAGGGTTTTCTTGATTTCTACTAAGTGATATCATAATTCCCATTGGAATAAATTTTTGCATTCCCTTATTTTTTATCTCTTCTTTATCAAATGCATACTCTTCATATTTTTTTAAAAACTCTTTATAAGCTTCTATATCTCCATCTATCATCTTTAAAACTAACTCTGTTAATTCTTTTACTCTTCTTTTATATTCGCTCTTTCTCTCGTCATTATTTACTCCTGTCTTTTGAGAAATTCTACGTACTTGCTCTCTTTCAAAACCATTTACCATTTCTCTATCTAAATAATTCTTAGAATATAATTTTAACTCTTCATCATTAAAATTCTTATTTAAAATTCCTTGTACTCTTGAATCACTTAATGATGATAACTCTATTACAAGAGTCAGATATTTATTTGTTATCCAATTTTGTATCTCTTTACCATTTGTTAAGCCATTTTTTTCTAAATCAGTCGTTATTACATTTTTAATATTTTCTCCAAATTTTAACATCCATCTTCCTCCTCTTTAATATATATACTCTTTCTCATTAATTACATATTCACAATTCTTATATCCCTCTTTTTTCAACTCCTTTATTAAAATATCCTCTTTATTTTCTTTTCCCTGATAGTGAGTTATCAAAGTTTTTTTAGGTTTAAGTTTTAAAATCAACTCCTTTATCCCATCATATGTTTCATGTAAAGAATAGTTTAAATGCAGTTTACTAACTTTATCCAATCTTGTACTTTTTTTCAATGTTATATAGATACCATTGTTTTTTAAGCTATTCTTTTCATTAAAAATCTCTATATATTCAAATTTTTTCCCCTCTTTTTCTTCAACTATTTTCAACATTTTAGCTATTGGTTCATCTATAAATATAGTTATTCCAAGTCTTTTAAAGTCAGTTTTTTCTAACTCATTATTTATTAGAATTGCTAATTCTAAACCATTACTTACTTGATTTATCTCTATATTTAAATGATTATACAAAAATATTCTTTTTATTAAGTTTATAACCCTGCTCTCTCCACTTCCCCATGTTGTTTCCCAAGTATCATCTTTTTTAAAAGCACTTGTACTATTTACTATTAATAGATCTAAATCTTCAATCTTTGGCAGGGAATATTTTTCAACTAAAGGAAAATCCCTATCTGAAAAATCTCCTGTATAAAGAATTTTCTTTCCATTTACTTCAAGTAGTATCATTACAGCTCCAGGAATATGACCACTTTTATACAGTGTAAATGAATAGTTTTTTTTATCTATTCTTTTTTCAAGTGGATATGAGGTTAACATTCCTGTGGCTCTATCTACACAAATATCTTCATATAATGAATAGTTAGGTATTCCACTATGTTTTTTTAAAATGTTCAACTGTATTTCTGAAAACTTTTTAGTATATTCACTGCAAATAATCTCTTTATTTGTAGAAAGTTTAGATACTAATAAAGGTAGTCCTCCATTGTGATCATAGTGTGCATGAGATAAAAATATACAATCTATATCATTTAATGTATCTATCTCTTCTAACTTAGATAGCTCACTAAAACTAGGATATCTTCTTTTATTTTCATATCTCATCCCTGCATCAAAAATAAAATTATTTCCATCACAATGAAGGTAATAGCATGATGCTCCTATCTCATTTCCTCCACCTAAACTTATAAATTTATCTGACATTTTTTCTCCCCCCTTTGGATAACAATTTTATATCATTGCAATTTACTAATTATAGCTGTAATTTTTACTTTTTTTCTTGTACTACATATAATAGATGGCAATATATTTTTCTTTTAATAAAACTCTAGTTTATTTCTTTTATTCATGGTAAACTATTTATAGCTCCTAATGAATCCTTTCAAATTATGGTTTTATGTTTATTAACATTCTCTATAAAGAATTATATCACTTCTTTGATTTATAATCAATATTTTAGATTTAAAATCTTTTTTTATTATAATTTTATTCTTATTTAATAAAGTTATTGCATATTTTTACTATACATAATAAATCTTTTTTGATTTTTATATTTTTTTTGTTATAATAATTACATAAAAATTAAATAGTAATCCTTTGTATATAGCAAGAATATTTACAAAATTTTAAGAAATGCTGTAACTCAAAATAGCAATATTGATAGATAATACTACCGAATTTGAATAAAGATGATTCAATAAAATTGAATTAAATCTAACAAAAAGAATGCAATATTCTATGTTTGTAATCCCTATATTTATGTTGTTGATATTAGTATGAGGTGAAAATGAAAGAAAAAGATTTAGGAACAATTATCAGAAATGCTAGAAAAAAACAAGGAAAGACTTTAAAAGAACTTGCTGATGAAATAGATGTAGATACTTCTACATTACAAAAATATGAAACTGGAATTATCAAAAATATTCCTTATGATAAACTAAAAAAAATAAGTATTGCAACAGGTACAGCTATTCCTATGTTAGGAACTATAGGTGTAAGTTTAGGAGTCGTTGGTGGAGCTTTAGGTTTAATTGGAGGAGTTTTTAGTGCAGTAATAAGTGATAATAACAATTCAAAAATTATTACCTCAGAAAATTCCGTAAAAAATAATAATTTCGAAAATAAATTAGATAGTATACTCCTTTTTTTTCAAAATCCAGAAATAGACCAAGAATTTAAAGATAAAATCTTTGATATTTTACAAAATGAATATTTTAAAAATAAATATAAAAAGTAACAAGTAATTAGCTAAAAAATTAGAGTATATGAAGAAAAGTAATAATAAATGCTTTAAATAGCTTTCTATGATAAAATTAAATTCATAGGAGGCTATTTTTATGGAAAGAAAAAGAAAAAATGGAATTAATCTTACTGATGGAAAAAGAAATATTATCAATGCTTTAATTAATGAATGCGATATTAAAACTGCTGAAGATATACAGGATGCTTTAAAAGACTTGCTTGGGGGAACTATTCAAGAAATGCTTGAAGCTGAAATGACTCAACATCTTGGGTATGAGCCTTATGAACGTTCTGAATCTACTAATGCTCGTAATGGTAGAAAAAGAAAAATCATTCTTAGTAAATATGGTGATACTGAAATTGAAATCCCTCAAGATAGGGAAGGAACTTTTGAACCACAAATTGTAAAAAAACGTCAAAAAGATATTTCTGATATAGAAGATAAGATAATTTCTATGTATGCTAAAGGAATGACTACGCGCCAAATTTCTGAGCAAGTTGAAGATATTTATGGCTTTGAAGTAAGTGAAGGACTAGTTTCTAATATTACTGATAAATTACTTCCTAAAATTGAAGAATGGCAACAAAGACCGCTTTCTAGCATTTATCCAATTGTATTTGTTGATGCAATTCATTTTTCAGTGAGAGATAATGGAATAATCAAGAAAAAAGCTGCATATATAATTCTTGGCATTAATGAAGAAGGTAAAAAAGATGTTTTAACTATTGAAATTGGGGAAAATGAAAGTAGTAAATATTGGCTAGGAGTATTTAATAACTTAAAAAATAGAGGAGTTAAAGATATTTTAATTCTTTGTGCAGATGGATTATCTGGAATGAAAGAAGCTATCTCTGTAGCTTTCCCAAAGACTGAATACCAACGTTGTATAGTACATCAAGTACGTAACACTTTAAAATATGTTAATTACAAGGATAAAAAGAAATTTGCAGAAGATTTGAAGAGTATTTATCAAGCTCCATCAGAACAAATAGCACTTAAAAACTTAGAAGAAGTTACGGAAAAATGGGAAAAAATATATCCAAATTCAATGAAAAGTTGGAGTAAAAACTGGGATGCAATAAGTCCAATTTTCAAGTTTTCAATGGAAGTAAGAAAAGTAATTTATACAACTAATGCTATAGAAAGTTTAAATAGTGTATATCGTCGTTTAAATAGCCAAAGAAGTGTTTTTCCAAGCGATACAGCACTATTAAAGGCTTTGTATTTAGCAACTTTTGAAGCGACTAAAAAATGGACATCAGCATTAAGAAATTGGGGAAAAATTTATGGAGAACTTCAAATAATGTTTGAAGAGCGTTTATCTTAAAACTTGAACTCATATGAAAAGAACACTCTCTTTGTACTGCACCCAAAATCTTAGACAGCTAAGATGGAGGGTGCAGTACAGTGGAGGGTGTATTTTTTTATGAGAATCTATATGTTATACTTAAAATAATAAAAGTAGTAAACATAATATTAAAAATTTAAGGGTGGATATTATGAAGAAAAAAGTTGCAATAATAACAAATGCTAAAGAGATAAGAAGCTCAATGAAAGAGCAAGTGGAATTTATTTTTGAAGAGTTGATAGAAACTGAAATATATAGTATAGAGGATAAAAGTATAAAAAAATTGAATAGAGCAGATCTATATCTTATTTCAAGTAGTGCCTATGAGTTTTTAGATAGTGATTTCTTAAAAAAAGATAATATTGTAATAGCAGATTTAACTTTAACTAAGGAGAAATTAAGATTTTTAAAAAGTTTTTCTAAGGGAACAAAGGCAATATTTTTTAATGTTAGTTTTAAAATGTGTATAGAAGCAATCTCTATGATGTATCATTTGGGAGTTAATAATATAGAATTTATTCCTGCCTATCCTAAAATGAAAAAATTTCCAGATGAGAATATAATTATCACTCCAGCAGAGACTCAACTCCTTCCTAAAGAGGTAGAGGGAAGAGAGATAATAGATATAGGACACAGGATAATAGATGCTAATACAATTATAGAGATAGCTTTAAAATTGGAATTTGAACATATATTATACTATAAAAAGATTAGAGAGTATTTAGATACAGTAGCAACAAATGATTATAGTTTAAGCAAGATATTGGAAAAGGCAACACAAGCAGAGAGTCAATTTTCTCTTTTGATGAAAACAACAAAGATAGCTATATTAGGAGTTGATAAGGATAACTTCCTATGTTCTTGTAATGAGAGAGCAGAGAAAATTTTAAATAAGAGAAGTGGAACTCTATTGGGAAATAATGCAGAGGAACTATTGCCATATATACCTTTTAAAGAGGCAAAAGAGAGTAGAGAGGAGATAAAAACTAAACTTATAAAAATAGGAGATGAATATATTAATATCTCAATTATTCCAATAATAAAAGCTGAATATTATATGGGGGCTTTTGCTATATTCCAAAAGTTTGAAGAGGAAGAAAAGAAACAGAATGAGTTGAGAAGGCAGTTGCTAAATAAGGGGCATAAGGCAAAATATACTTTTGATGATATAGTTGGAGAGAGTCGACCTATGTTAAAATTAAAGGCTTTAGCTAAAAAAATGGCTAAAATAGATTCAGATATTTTAATTACTGGAGAGAGTGGAACAGGAAAAGAGTTGTTTGCTCATGCTATTCACAATTATTCTAATAGAAGAGAGTTTCCATTTATAGCAGTAAACTGTGCAGCTATTCCAGAAACATTATTGGAAAGTGAACTTTTTGGATATGAAGAGGGAGCTTTTACAGGGGCAAAAAAAGGTGGAAAAATAGGTTTCTTTGAATTTGCTCATAAAGGAACACTTTTTTTAGATGAATTAGAGGGAATGAGTCCAGCTCTTCAAGTTAAACTACTACGTGTAATACAGGAAAAAGAGATAATGAGAATAGGTGGAGATAAGGTTATCAATGTTGATGTAAGAATAATTACAACTACAAATGAAGAGTTGAGAAAATTAGTAAAAGAGGGAAAATTTAGAAAAGATCTATATTATAGAATGTGTGCATTTCCTTTGATAGTTCCACCATTGAGAGAGAGAAAAGATGATCTATATCTTTTAATAGAAAAATTTATGAGAAATAGTGGAGGAGAGTTTAGATTTTCCTCTAAAGCAAAAAAAGCACTTGAGCTATATAATTGGGAAGGAAATATAAGGGAATTAAAAAATTATATAGAGTTTTTTAGTTTTACTGGGGATAAAATAATAGAGTTTGAAGAGATGCCTTTTGCTATAAAAGAGTACTATGAAAGTACAGCAGATAAAATAGAGATAAAAAAGAGAGAAGAGAAAGAAAATTATTATGAGGAAATTTTTGGAAAAGGGTATGAGGAGAGTCTGTTTATTTTAGAAAAGATAGATGAATGTTGTAATAGAGGAAAAAGTAGTGGTAGGCAAAGTCTTGTGGAAATATGTAAAAAAGAGGGAATGGTATTAAGTGAGCAAGAGATAAGAGGAATACTAAAAAAACTTGAAGAGTTGGGATTAATAGATGTTTTTAAAGGACGTAAAGGAAATAAAATTTCAACTGAAGGGGAGAAGTTGTTGAGTAAATTAAAAAGTTCTATGGATAAAATATAAAAATGGAGGGAGATTATGAATATTTTAACTAAGATAATAAAAGAGGATATGAAACCAGCATTGGGAGTAACAGAGCCAGGAGCGATAGCCTTTTCAGTGGCAAAGGCAAAGAGTTATATTGCTGGAGAAATTAAAAGTGTAGAAGTAAGGTTAAATTCAGGGATATATAAAAATGCCTTTACCTGTGGGATTCCTAATTCTAATGAAGTGGGAAATACTTTCGCAGCTGCATTAGGTGTGGTAGCAGGAAAAGCAGAGAAAGGGCTAGAATCTCTTGAAGATGTAACAGCTGAAGATAATGTAAAAGCTCAAAAATTAATTGACGATGGAAAGATAAAGGTAGAGTTGAGCAAAATAACTTCAGATATTATAATTGAATCTGAAGTAAAAACAGAGAGAGAAAGTTGCCTTGTAAGAATAGAGGGAACACATATAAATATAGTAAAAATAGTTTTAAATGGAGAGACTATTTTTGAAAAAGAGATTGAAAGTAAAAAGGAAGATTCTCAAGAAGTAGAGTTACATAAATTTGGTGTAAAAGAGGTTTTAGATTATATTAATAGTGTGGATATTTCTGAAATTGATTTTGTAATGTCAGCTCATAAGATGAATATGGAGCTATTTCAAGAGGGGCTAAAAAATGAAAGGACTACCTTTGTAAAACAACTTTTAAAAATGAATGGAGATAAGATATATTCAGATAGCTCTTTAAATACAGCTCAACTTTTATGTAATGGAGCTATTGAGGCAAGAGTTTTGGGACTTAATAAGCCAGCTATGAGTATTACTGGTTCAGGGGCTCATGGAATTATTACAACACTACCTCTATTTGCTGAAACTAAGGTTAAAGGGTTAAGTGATGAAAAATTAATAAGAGCTACTATGTTAAGTTATCTTATCTGTACATATATTAAAGAGTACTCAGGAAGGTTATCAGCATTTTGTGGATGTGGAATAGCTGGAGGAACAGGAGTAGCTTGTGGGTTAGGGTATTTAAGAGGAGCAACTTTAGAGGAGATAACAAATATAATAAATAATATGGCTTCAGGAATCACAGGAATGATATGTGATGGAGGAAATCAAGGGTGTACAATGAAAGGAATTGTTGCAGTAGATGCAGCATATAGAACAGTAGAGATGGCTATGAATAATACATATATTTTCAATGTTCACGGAATAAATGGAGTTACTCCAGAAAGAACAATGATGAATATGGGAAGAATAGCCTCTCCAGGAATGATAGAAACTGAAAAAGTAATAGTAGATATATTTAAAGAGAAGTAGAGTACAATTTTATTTCCTCATCTCATTAAAATATGCAAAGAACTCTCTTAAACTACAGTTAAAAAATAAAATTAAAGGTGAATCAGCATATATAGCCTCAACAGGAATACCAAGTTTTTTAGCTATAAATTTAGCTCTATATAGATGGAAAGAGCTAGAGATAACCCCAATATTTTTAACCTCTAAAGTGTCTAAAATCTTCTTAGAAAACTTGAAATTTTCGTAGGTAGAAGTAGCATTGCTTTCTAAAATAAGATTCTTTTCAGGAATCCCCTTTTCAATTAGATAATTTGCCATACCTTGAGCTTCTGGTAGATTTTCATCATCTCCCTTTCCACCAGATAGGACAAAAATTGTATCAGGAAATTTTTCATAGTATTCATAAGCTCTAATCAATCTAAGCTCTAGAGTTTTAGAAGGGATATTATCCTCTAATTTACCACCTAATACTATTACATGAGAACTCTTAGGGAAATTATCTTTGTTTATAGCTATATCTTTTAAAAGAATAGCTTCAAAACCAATAAAAGCAACAAGAAGTATTGTGTATCCTAATTTGCATAGATTTTTTAAATGTTTGAAGAATGGACTATCTTTAGATCTTTTTGAAAAATATCTATATATAAAAGTTGAAAGATAGATTAAAAATAGAAAGGAAAAGGCAAAATCTCCTTTAGAAAAAATAATTGCTAAAATAAATATAAGTGTGATAATAATATCTTGTTTTTTCATCATTGCTCCTAAAATTTTCTTTTTATTATAGCATTAAATTGGTAAAATATACAAAAATTATATATAATAAAGTTGTTATAATTTTAAAGTTAGGAGAAAAGATGGAGAATTATCTATTAAATAGTTTTAGAACAAGTTTATTAAATGAAAATATAGAGTCAAATTTGAATTATCAACATAAATTACTTTCAAATAAGAATGAAAAAATAATAGGTACTTTGAGAAGAGAGCTAGAAGAGTGTGATGAGTTTATAATCTCAGTTGCTTTTATTACAGAAAGTGGAGTTACTATGATTTTAGAGCAGTTGAGAAGTTTAAATGAGAGAGGAGTTAAAGGGCAAATTCTAACTGGAGATTATCTTACTTTTACTCAACCTAAGGCACTGAAAAAGCTTATGGAGTTTGAAAATATAGATGTAAGATTGGTGTCAGAGGAAAAATTTCATGCTAAAGGTTATTTCTTTAGAAAAAAAGATATTTGGACTATGATAATTGGAAGTAGTAATCTTACTCAAACAGCTCTTACAACAAATTTTGAGTGGAATTTGAAGATTAACTCCTTAAAAGATGGAAAAATAGCTAGAAACATTTTAAATAACTTTTATAATATCTTTAATAATGTTTCAAAATTAACAGATGAAAGATTAAATGAGTATGAAGAAAATTATCTTATGTATAAGAGTTTTAATAAAAAGATAAAGGCACAGGAAAAGAAGTTAAATGAAAAAGAGGTAAAACCTAATATTATGCAGGTACAAGCTCTTAAAAACTTAGAATCTTTGAGAAGTTATGCTAAGAGAGGATTGTTAATAAGTGCAACTGGAACTGGGAAAACTTATTTAAGTGGCTTTGATGTGAAAAATGCAAAGGCAGAGAGAGTACTTTTTATAGCTCATAGAAAAACAATATTATCTAAGGCTAAAGAAACATTTGAAACTATTATAAAAGATAAAAAAATGGACATATATGATGGAAGCATAGGAGAAGAGGATTATATTTTTGCTATGATTCAAACTATGAGTAAAAAAGAGCATCTTGAAAAGTTTCCAAAAGATTATTTTGATTATATTGTAATTGATGAAGTTCATCATGGGGGAGCAAAGAGTTACCAAAGTTTAATAAATTATTTTACTCCTAAATTTATGTTGGGAATGACTGCTACTCCAGAGAGAGGGGATAACTTTGATATATATGAACTTTTTCATCATAATATAGCTTATGAGATAAGGTTACACGATGCTTTAAGAGAGGAGTTATTGTGTCCATTTCATTACTTTGGAATTTCAGATATAGAAGTAGATGGAGAGTTAATAACAGAGAAAACAGCTGTAAAAAAATTAACTGCTGATGAGAGAGTAAACCATATTATTGAAAAAAGTAGATTTTATAGTTATAGTGGAGATAAACTTCATGGATTGATTTTTGTTTCAAGAGTTGAAGAGGCGATTGAATTAACGGAAAAGATGAAAAACAGAGGAATAAGATGTGAAGTTTTAACTGGAGAGGATAGTGATAACAAGAGAGAGAAAACTATTTTAGATTTAGAAGAGGGAAAAATAGAGTATATAATCACTGTGGACATTTTTAATGAAGGAGTGGATATACCTTGCATAAATCAAGTTATATTACTTCGTCCAACTGAATCATCAATAGTGTATATTCAGCAGTTAGGAAGGGGTTTGAGAAAATATGATGGAAAAGAGTATGTAGTTATTTTAGATTTTATAGGTAACTATGAGAAAAACTTCCTGATTCCAGTAGCAGTTTCACAAGATAATAGCTATGATAAAGAGTATATGAAAAGATTTATAATGAATGGAACAGATATGATTCCAGGACAGAGCTCAATAATTTTTGAAGAGATAGTAAAAGAGAGAATTTTTGAAAATATTAATAAAAACAATTTCTCAACTAAGAAAAACATTGAGAGAGATTTTAATTTGTTAGAAAAGCAACTTGGAAGAATACCTATACTATATGATTTTTTTCAAAGAAATATGATAGATCCAAGTGTAATTTTAAAATATAAAAAAACATATGATGAGATATTAAGAATAATGAGACCTAAAATTGATTTTGGGAAGATAAGCCCTACTGAAAATAATTATCTTAGATATATTTCAAGCTTTTTAACTCCTGCTAAAAGAGTGCATGAAATGGTAATTCTTTCTTTAATACTTAAAAATAAAAAAATAGAGATAGAAGAAATTGAAAAGGAATTAAAAGATAGATACAATTTAATTGAACAAAGAGAAAATATAGAAAATGGATTAAAGCATTTAGCTAAAAAGATTTTTATAAGCTTATCAACAGCTAAAGAGTTTTATCCTTTAATAGAAAAGTATGGGGACTACTATATATGTTGTGAGGAGTTTGAAAAAAGTTATAGAGAGAACAGCTATTTTAAAGGTTTAGTAGATGATTTGATAAAATATAATCTTGCATATGTGGAAAAAAATTATAAGCAGGAGACAAAAGAAAGCATTTTAAAGTATAAAGGTTACAGTAAACAAGAGGCATTTTGGTATTTGAACTTAGATTTTAACAATGGATATCAGGTAAGTGGGTATACAGTTTTTGAAAAAGAGAGAAAAGTAATCCTTTTTATAACTTTAGATGATACTGGAATTTCTGCTGATTATGATAATACATTTTATGATAATAGAAGAGTAACTTGGTTTTCAAAAGCTCAAAGATATTTAGAAAAAAATGGAAAGATAACAATAG
>ERZ791617.541-NODE-541-length-22832-cov-3.63068_pt1 | contig 22832 bp, 18 predicted proteins | sample MGYA00510272_ERZ791617 | MGnify/ENA primary metagenome ERZ791617 (study PRJEB30046, sample SAMN00715200) | human gut metagenome | study: EMG produced TPA metagenomics assembly of the A metagenome-wide association study of gut microbiota in type 2...
CTTTGTCAAAATCTAGCGATGTGCTAGATAACTGAGCTTAGTTAGATAAATTATAGTTTATTTTATATAATTAATTATCTTGAGAAAATAATAGTATTTTCATTAGATAACTCACTATTAAAAGAGTAATTCTCTTCATTGAATTTTTTAATCTCTTCTACATTGGTAATTTGATTTTTAATTAGATAGTTTAACATCATTCCTCTTCCCTGTTTTGAAAAACTACTAACAGATGAATATTTTCCATTTTTAAATTCTTTAAAATCAACAGTTATCATTTTAAAATTAAGAGCCTTTTTATTAATCATCTTTGAATACTCATTAGAGGCTAAGTTTAAAAGTATTTTCTCATTATCTTGTGATAAAAGATCATTAATGTAACTAGTGACTTTCTCACTCCAAAAAGAGTAAAGAGATGTTTCAGATATTTTCATAGTCATATCTAATCTATATTTTTTGATATTATCAAAGGGATTAAGAGCTCCATACATAGCTGATAATATAATAAGGGAATTGTTAAGATATTCTAATTCTTTAGAAGTGTACTGCTCTATCTCTAACTTTTTAAAAGCTACACCATTATATAGGTTTATAGCTTTTACATCTGAACGTGAGTCATAATTTATTATATTACTGTAAGTTTCCTCTAAAAGCTCACCCTTTATCTTCATAATCTTTTCAATTTGATTTTTATCTAGATTTTTTAAGATGTTTAGAATTTCCTTACTTTCATCTTTAAATTTTGGTGAGAAAGAAAATGGAGAGTTTAACTCTCCAACTTTCATATCTTTACTAGGAGAGAATATAATTTTCATTAGAAAAATTCTCCGTTATCACAGTAATCTTCTCCACGTAGAGGGAAGAAAATTACACAACAATCTTTGTTTCCATTTATTTTTTTTATCATTCTAGTAAGAAATTCCCCAACCATTGCTTTAACCTCAGGTGTTCTTTCAAACCAAAATAGTTCAACAAAAGTATATCCATCAACAATTTTTCCATCAAAAATATACTCAGTATCAATGTGCTCAATAGTAAACCAGTTTCTATCACATTTGATAATCTCTGTTAAACCATCAATTATCTCCTTACTATTTTCAATAAGTGCTTTTTTATCCATACCTCTTACTTTTAAATGTGGCATAGTCTCCTCCTTTAAATATATTATAAATTTTCCTTTTCAGGAATTAAAGTAACATTGATATAGTTATTTAAGTTTATAGCTTTTTTATTGTAATTTATTAAGTTTTCTTTAGTTAAAATATCTTTATACTCTTTAGGAGTAGGAACTTTATAATCTTTTCCAATTGTAGCTTTTTGATAAAGATAATTTACCCAGAAGCTATTTTCTTTAAGTTCTGTATCATATGATAGTTCATAATTTTTAACGACACTATCAATTTTTGTTTGATCAATATCTTGTAAAAGTGAATTAATAGATTTAATAACTGCTTTTGTAATCTCATCTACTCTATTAGTGTCACAACTAAAGCTGATGCTTAAAAAGTCCTCTCCAAAGTTATTAGGAGAAAGGGAAGTTTTAGAGTAGATAGAGTAAACTCCACCAATTTTTTCTCTAATATCTTCAATAAGAGCGATATTTAAAACTCTAGAAAATCCACTGTATAAAACTCTCTCTTTGTATCCATAAGTTGAGTTGTATGGGAAGATAAGAGAAACAGTAGCTTTTTTATCTACCCCTTTAACAACCTTTTCATTTACAATATTTTTAGGAATATTTAGGTTTAAAGATCTAGGAGTTATGATTTTTTCCTCTGATGGAAGAGAGGCAAAATATTTTTTTAATATATTTGGCAACTCTTTATTATCAAAAGCTCCAACAATAATAAGCTCATATCCATTGAAATTATCAAATTTTTCCTTGTACAGTTTTAAAGCTTCCTCTATTTTAATATTTTCTAAATCTTTAAAGGAAAAAGGTTTTCTTCTCTCATTGTTTCCACTATAAATAGTAGCAACTCTATCTGCATAAACAGTCTTAGGAGAGTTTTCTCTATTTTTAATACTTTCCTTTGTATTTAAAATAGCAGTATTAAAAACTTCACTATCTATTTTTGGCTCTCTAATAGCATAGTTTAAATACTCTAAGGCAGGGATAAGATTTTCTCTATCACTGATAATAGTGAAACCTTGTTCATAATCATTTATATATGATGAGATATTAAAGTTTTTACCCTTCATAAATGTTTCTATCTCATTTGGTTTTAATGTACTTGCTCCAGAATCTAAAACTAAATTAGTAGCAAATAGAGAGTTTAAATACTCATTGTAACTATTAATAGAGCTTCCCTCTCTTTTAAAAAGCTTAATATATATTCTATCCTTTTCAAAATCACTATTTTTAACTTTTACTTTAATTCCATTTGAAAGAATATACTCATCATTACCTACTTTTTTTAGCTCTCCATCTTTTAAATTTAATGGTGGAAGAGTTGGAATAGTATTTGAAAAAGTTAAAAGATTTTTACTATTTTTTCTATTTTTTTCAATAATCTCTTTTAAAATTTTCTCAGATATAATACTCTTTTTTTTAGGTGCTGATAGAAAATATACTCCCTCTTTATTATAGATATCTTTTATTTTCTTATTTAAAATTTTAACATCTATATTTTTTAGTACTTTTTGGAATATTTCAAATTCAGCATCAACATCAACAAAACTTTCTCCATCTACAACATGATTTACAATAGCATCAATATAGGTATCATGTTGGATACTATCTTTATTGGCAACAATAGTTTTATAGTAATTAAACATATTTTTCTTTTCAAGCTCTAACTCATTTTCAGAGATTCCATTTATAGCCGATGATTTTAAAATATTGTTTATAAGGGCGACTCCCTCTTGAATCTTATCTTCTCTAAGAGCAACAGCAACATTAAAAATATCAGTATATTTATTGATGTTGTAACTATAAACAGCTCCCTCAATAATAGGGCAGTTGCTTTCTTTAGTTAGATTTATAATTCTTGTATTTAAAATATTAAATAGAAGTTGATTTTCTATTGAGTCTTGGAAATTTTCAGTAGTATTAATTATTTTTCTATCTAAAAATTTAGTGATAGTTAAAGTTGTATATCTAATTTCAGGATCTTTAAAAACTATATATGAGTTTTTAAGATCTTTAAGTTTGTAATCTTCCCCTTGTGTAAATTGAGTTTTCTCTTTAAAGTTAAAATATTTTTTTACTAGGTCTTCAGCTTTTTTAGGTTCAATATCTCCTACAATAGCAACAGACATATTTTTAGGAGTGTACCATTTTTCATAAAAACCTCTAAGAATATTAGAAGTAGCTCCATTTATAGTTTCAGGAAGTCCAATAGGAAATCTATCAAAGTATCTTGAACCAGAAAAGATAGCTTTCTTTTGTGTATCTCCCAATCTTTGAGCTAATCCTTGACGTAATCTCCATTCCTCTATAATAACCTTTTTTTCACTTTCAACTTGTTCAGGGTCAAGAGTAGCCTCAGTAGCCCACTCTCTTAAAACTTCAACACCCTCTTCAAAAGACTTCATATTATCAGTAGGGACATTTAACTTGTAAACAGTTCTATCAAATGAGGTATAAGCATTTAGATCTCCACCAAAACTAAGTCCAATAGATTCTAAATACTTTATCATCTCGTTTTTCTCATACTTAGTAGTTCCGTTAAATGCCATGTGCTCCATAAAATGAGCTATTCCCTGCTCTTGTTCCTCTTCAAAAAGAGAACCTGCCTTTACAATCAGATTTAATTCTGCTCTATTTTCAGGTTTCTTATTTCTATAAATATAATAGGTAATCCCATTAGGAAGTTTTCCTGTAAGTAAATTTTTGCTATTCTCTATCTTCTCTCCTAAAGCTATAAGAGAGATAAAAAGTAATAGGAAAATAGATAAAATCAATCTTTTTTTCTGCATAATTTCCTCCTATATTTTTGATTTCTAAAGATATAATACCATAAAAAATAAAAAAATTATCTATTATTTTTCATTTTTTAGTAAAGTTCTTCTAAAAAAATGATATAATGAAAATGAATAAAATAGTGAAAAGGAAAGTGAGAAGATGAGCTATAGAATAGTGTTGATTCATGGGTTTCATAGGAGCTATAAAGATATGGAACCTTTAGAACAAAATTTAAAATCATTAGGGTATAAAGTGGAAAATCTAAATTTTCCTCTTACTTTTCCAGATATAAAATTTTCAAAGGAGATGCTAAAAAAATTCCTGCTTGATCTGAAATATGGTGGAATGATTGAAAAAGAGGAGATTGTTTTAATTGGATATGGATTAGGGGGAAAATTAATAGAGGAAACTTTAAAAGATGAGGAAGTTGATGGAATAGTAGATAAAATAATACTTATTGCAGCTCCTCTAAGGGACTCGGTAGTTCATAGAAGATTGAAAAGAGTTTTTCCACTACTTGATACAATATTTAAACCTTTAAGAGTTTTAGGAAAAGGAAAGAAATTTGAAGTTAAAAATCCTAAAATAGAGATAGGAGTAATAATTGGAACAGAAACAGAGGGGATTTTTAGTAGCTGGTTGGGAGAGTTCAATGATGGACTTTTAAATTCTAAAGAGTGTATGTTAGATAGTGCCAAAGATACATTGTTAATTCCCCTTGTACATGAAGAGATTCATAAGAAAATGGGAACAGCAAAATATATTAATAACTTTATTTCTAAGGGAAGATTTAGAATAGATTAAGGAGAAAAGAATGAGAAAAGAGATTGCTAACTATATAGAACTGATTATTAGAATAGGAATAAATATACAAAAGGGGCAAATTTTAGTTGTAAGTGCACCTGTGGAGACTTTTGAATTTACTAGAAAAGTTGTAGAAACAGCATATAAATTTGGAGCTAAAGAGGTAGTTGTAAACTGGCTAGATGAAGTTTGTGGAAAATATAGATATATCTATGGAGCTGATGAGATTTTTGATAACTACCCTAAATATCAAGCTGATATGATGAAAGATTATGCTGAGAAAGGAGCAGCTTTTTTAAGTATCTATGCTACTGATCCAGAAATTTTAAAAGATGTAGATCAAGAGAGAGTTGCAAGAACTCAAAAAGCTAGAAGTATCGCTTTGAAAGATTACTATGCAAAAGTGATGAATAATGAAAATCAATGGTGTGTAGTATCAATTCCTACTGATGCTTGGAGTAAAAAAATATATCCTGAACTTCAAGGAGAAGAGGCAAAAGAAAAGTTATGGAATCAGATACTTTCAATAGTAAGAGCAGATAGTGAAAATCCTGTTGAAGAGTGGAATAAGCATCTAACAAATTTAAAAAATACTATGAACTATCTAAATAGTATGAAATTTAGAAAATTAAGATATAGAAACTCTTTAGGAACAGATTTAGAGATAGGGTTACCAAAGGGACATATTTGGACAGCTGGAGGAGAAACTTCAAAAGATGGAGTATATTTTGTAGCAAATATGCCAACAGAGGAAGTATTTACTCTGCCTAAGAAAGATGAAGTTAATGGTATTGCTTACAGTAGTAAGCCTTTCTGTTATGGAGGTAATCTAATTGAAAACTTCTATCTAAAATTTGAAAATGGAAGAGTTGTAGAAGCAGGAGCAGAAAAGGGAGAGGAAACTTTGATTAAACTTTTAGATTCTGATAGTGGCTCTAGATATTTAGGAGAGGTTGCCCTTGTACCTTATGATTCACCTATTTCTAATTCAAAGACTGTTTTCTACAATACACTTTTTGATGAAAATGCCTCTTGTCATTTAGCTTTAGGACAAGCATATCCTGTTTGTTTAGAAGGTGGAAGTGAGATGAATGAGGATGAATTAAAGAAAAATGGTGTTAATATCTCTATGGTACATGAAGATTTTATGGTTGGAACAAGTGATTTAGAGATTGTAGGGGTAACAGAAGATGGTGAAGAGATTTTGATAATGAAAGATGGAAATTTTTGTAAATAATCTTTACTGATAGATTGGAAAGTGATAAAATGTAATTCCTTGGCAGGGGAATGCAAAAAGAGAGTGATTGACATAAATTTATGTTAGTCACTTTTTTTGTTTTTTGGGGCTAAAAAAATAAAGGTTCTCTATATAATAAATTAAAATATGTATAAATACATATAAATGTTATATTTTTTAATCTAAAATATCTATTTAACGTAAATTTTGGAATTGACAAAAATAAGAAAAAGTAGTATCTTAATAGTAAATAAAGTTTAATATAACTTAAAATTTGTTTAAGGGGGAAAGAAGAAACTTTTTTGTCAAAACTAAGAAAGTTTATTAAGGGGAAAATATGGATAAATTAGCAATTATTTACACAATATTACTTTTTGTCGTATATCAAATAATGTTTAAAATAACAGGCTTTAGTATTAACACAGCAGTATATGGACTTTTTGGAATGTTAATATTTTTTTACTATTCTACAGATAATTTACAACTTGAAAAAAGATCTAAACAAAATCCTATTTTTATAAATCTAATTGTTTTCATGATATTTCTCTTTTTCTATAAAGATATTTCAATATTTACAGTATTTTTAGTATTTTCAGTTTATCAAAAGATACTATATGAATTATTAAAAAAAATTTCATATGGTAAAGCTGAAAGATACAGTCCAAATTTAATAAATAAAAGAAATTTAGCAAAATTTTTAATAGATTCTATAAGTGTTATTGTTGGAATAATCACAGCTTTTATACTTAAATTTTCTTTTAATTGGTATGAATATTTAAGAAAAGAGTATGTAATTACATATTTAGGAATATTTCTTGTTGGGTATGTATATAAAAAGGTAAGTGAAAAAAGTTGGAGCTATACAAATATTCTTGATGTATTAAACATTTTAATACTTAATATAGGTACTGCAATAGTATTTCTCCTTTTTATGTACATAAATAAAGAACATATATTTCCTGTAACAACTCTTTTGATAATACTTATTCTTTCAGTGTCAATGCAACTTTTAGGAAGATATGTTTTTAGATTAAAAAGATATTATGGTAGACCACATAAAAATATAAAGAATATTAAAAGAACTCTGATATATGGTGCAGGAGAAGCAGGTGCAATATTAGCCAGAGAGTATATGACTAATCCATTATTTCCTTATGAAATAATAGGATTTATTGATGATGATAAGAAGAAAATAGGAAGTGAAATCTATAATATAAAAGTTTTAGGAAATAAAGAAAGTTTAGAAATAATAATAAAAAATGAAAAAATAGAGGAACTTCTTCTTGCACTTCCTTCAATTCATAGCTCAGAGATAGGAAGAATTGTTGAAAAAATTCAAAATTTTGAAGGAATAAATATAAAGACAGTACCTTCAATATCAGAAATTTTAGAAGAAGAATCTCTTGCTTCTCAAATAAGAGATGTAAGAATAGAAGATCTATTAGGAAGAGATGAGATTGTAATTAATGATGGAAGTATAAGAGAGTTAATAGAAGAAAAGACGATATTTGTAACTGGAGGAGCAGGAAGTATAGGATCTGAGCTTGCGAGACAAATAGCTAAGTATAATCCTAAAAAACTTGTAACTCTTGATGTAAATGAAAATGATATATATTTCTTAGAACTTGAACTTAAAAGAAAATATCCAAATTTAGATTTAGTATCAGAGATATGTAATATAAGGGAAAAAGAAAAATTGGAGTTTCTTTTTGAGAAATATAAACCTAATATAGTATTTCATGCAGCAGCACATAAACATGTACCTTTAATGGAGCATAATCCAGAAGAAGCTATAAAGAATAATATATTTGGAACAAAGAAAGTTGCAGAGTGCGCAGATAAATATGGTGTAGAGAGAATGGTTCTTATATCTACAGATAAAGCTGTAAATCCTACAAATCTTATGGGAGCAAGTAAAAGAGCTTGTGAACTTGTAATAGAACATATGAATAAAGTTTCTAAAACTACAAAATTTATGGCAGTAAGATTTGGAAATGTATTGGGAAGTAACGGAAGTGTAATTCCAATATTTAGAAAATTAATATCAGAAGGAAAAAATTTAACAGTTACTCATAAGGATATAACAAGATATTTTATGACTATTCCTGAAGCTGCTCAGCTTGTTATTGAAGCAGGAGCAATAGGAAAGGGTGGAGAGATATTTATTCTTGATATGGGAAAACCTGTAAAAATTTATGACTTAGCAAAAAGTATGGTAAAGCTTTCAAATGCTAATGTAGGAATAGATATTGTAGGGTTAAGACCAGGAGAGAAACTATATGAGGAGCTTCTATACGATGTTAATTCAGCTATAAAGACAGAGAATAAGAAGATATTTATAACAAAAATAGAAGATGGAGCAGTAGATATAACTAAATACTTTGATAAGTTGGAACAATGTATTAAAAATCCAAATGTTGAAGAGATTAAAAAAGTTATGAAAGAACTGGTAGTGTCGTATAAGGAAGTGAAATATAGTTAATGACTGAAGTTATTTTAATTGGTGCAGGTGGACATGGAAAAGTAGTTTTAGATGCAGTTTTATCTAATCCAAATACAGGTATAAAAATTATAGGCTTCCTTGATGATGGGGATATTAAAGAAATTCATGGAATAAAAAAACTTGGAAATATAAAAGATTTTGTAAATTTTAAAGATAAAAAGTTTCATATAGCTATTGGAAATAATGTATTTAGAGAAAGATTATCTAAAGAAATAGGTGAAAATAATTTAGTAACTATTATTCATAAAACTGCATATGTAAGTTCAATGAGCAATGTAGGAAATGGTAGCTATATTGGAGCAATATTGGTTATAAATCCTCAATGTAAAATAGGAAAAGGTTGCATAGTGAATACAGGGACAATAGTTGAACATGATTGCTATATTGGTGATTATAGCCATCTATCATATAGGGTTTTAGTTGGTAGTGAAAGTAAAATATCATCAAAAACAATGATAGATATGGGAAAAATATTAGAAAGAAATAGTAATATGTGAGGGGTAGAGATGTTATTAAAAAGATTGTTTGATATAGTAGCTTCATTTTGTGGAATTATTTTTCTTTTTCCTATAATGTTAATGGTTGGAATAATAATAAAAATTACATCAAAAGGACCAATTTTATTTAAACAAAAAAGACTAACTATTAATGCAAAAGAGTTTACTATATATAAATTTAGAAGTATGAGAGCAGATTTTGATAAAGATGCAAAGGGAATTCAAGTAAAAGGTAGTAGCGATGCAATTACTCCAATAGGAAAAATTATTAGAAAAACAAAGTTAGATGAATTACCACAACTTTTTAATATTCTTGTGGGAGATATGAGTTTTATAGGTCCAAGACCTGAGTTGCCAAGAAGACTTAAATATTATTCTGAAAGGGATAAGGAAATATTTAAGGTTAGAAGTGGAATATCTTCTCCTGCAAGTATAGTTTTCTCAGATGAAGAATATCTTATGAACCAAGTTAAAGATCCTGAAAAATTTTATACTGAGCAAATAATGCCTTATAAAATAGATCTTAATCTTTATTATGTTAAAACAAGAAATTTCTGGGAGGATATTTATCTTATAATTGCAACATTTTTAAAGATTATAAATAAAGTTGATGATAAAAGCATTGTAAAAGATGAAGAGTTACTAAATAAAAAAAAAGAAATAGAAAAGAAAATAGGGGTTGAATATTAATGGAAAAGAAAACTCTTATGATAACAGGAGCAAGTGGATTTATAGGGAATAACTTTATAGAAAGATATAGAGATAAATATAATATTATTCCTGTAGATTTACTAAAAGTAAAACCTGAAGAATTAGATTTTACAAATGTAGATTGTGTTCTTCATCTTGCAGCTCTAGTACATCAAATGAATGGAGCTCCAAAAGAAAAGTATTTTGAAGTAAATACAGAATTGACTAAAAGAATGGCAGAAGAAAGTAAAAAACATGAAGTAAAACATTTTATTTTTTATAGCACAGTAAAAGTTTATGGATATGATGGTGATTTATATAATCATAACATCATTTTAAATGAAAAATCTTTATGTAATCCTAAGAATGACCCATATGGTGAAAGTAAGTGGGAGGCAGAAAAGATGCTTAGATCTATTGAAACTGAAAGCTTTAAAGTTGGAATTATAAGACCACCTATGGTTTATGGAAAAGGTGTAAAAGGAAATATGGAAAGTCTTATAAAACTTATTAAAAAACTTCCAATTTTACCTTTTAACTATAATAAAAACAAAAGAAGTTTAGTGAACATAGAAAATCTTATGTATCTTACAAGTTTAGTTATAGATAAAGAAGCTCAAGGAGTATTTCTTCCTCTTGATGAAAAAAATTTATCACTAAAAGAAATATTTGAAGGAATAGAAAGAGCTTATGGTTTAAAAAGAATAAATATTCCATTAATACAACCATTCTTTTGGTTGCTTACAAAGTTAAAATCAAATATAATGGTAAGACTTTATGGAAGTTTACAGTTTGAAAACAAAGAAACACAAGAAAAATTAAATTATATTCCAAAAATAAGTTATGAATTTGGAATTAGGAAAATGATTGGTGATGAAAAATAATGAAAAATATTTTATTTATTTTTTTAAGACATTCAGAAAATCCCAACGATTCTACTTTGACTAAAGATTTGTCAGATGAGTTTTTTAGACAAGGAAATAATGTATCTATTGTTACTATACTTGAAAAAAAATATAAAAAAGAAACTCAAATAAAAATAGAAAATGGATATGAGGTTTTAAGAGTTAAAACAGGAAATTATTTCAATGTTTCAAATAAAATTGAAAAAGGAATTACTTCTTTAACTATGATTCCTAAATTAAAAAAAGAAATCATAAAATATTTAGGAAAAAAAAAATATGATTTAATTATTACTCATACTCCTTTTATATCGACAGAAAAACTAATAAATCCTTTAAAAGAATATTTTAAATGTTCTGCTTATCTTATTCTTTGGGATATATTTCCTCAGAATGCAAAAGATATTGGGATTTTAAATAATAGTTTATTATTTTCTTATTTTAAATATAATGAAAAGAAAATGTTTTTAACATATGATTGTATATGGTGTATGTCAGAAGGAAATGTAAATTATTTAAAGGAAAATTATTCATATTTAGACAAAAATAAAATTAAACTTTTAAGAAACTGGGCAATAATAAAACCTAATATTGAAATTAATAGAAAAGAAATTAGAAATAAATATAATTTTTTAGAAGATGAAGTTATTGCAATTTTTGGTGGAAATATGGGAAAACCTCAAAAATTAGAAAATATTTTATCTCTAGCTAAACAGTGTTTAAAAAATAAAAAAATAAAATTTTTATTTATTGGAAATGGGTCAGAAAAAGAAAGATTGGAAAAATTGGCAAAAGAAAATAATCTTTCAAATGTAACTTTTATCAATCAAGTTTCAAGAGAAGATTATGAAAAAGTAACAGCTTCTTGTGATATTGGCCTTGTAAGTTTAGACGAAAGATTTACAGTCCCTAATTTTCCATCAAAAACAACAGATTATTTTAAACTTTCTTTACCAATACTTGCGAGTCTTGACAAATGTGCAGCAGAAGATTATGGGAACTTTTTGCAAAATAAAGTTAAAGGTGGATTATTTGCAGAAGCAGGCAATATTGAAGAATTATATAATCAGTTTCTGAAACTATATAGTGATAAAAAGTTAAGAAAAGAATTAGGAAATAACGGAAGAAAATATTATGAAGAATATTTAGGTGTTGATAAAGCCTATGAGACTATTATGAAAGAGGTTGAAAAATAATGAGTTTATTCAAAAATAAAACTTTATTAATAACAGGTGGAACAGGTTCTTTTGGAAATGCAGTATTAAATCGTTTTCTTAATACTGATATTGGTGAAATAAGAATATTTTCTAGAGATGAAAAAAAACAAGATGATATGAGACATGAATTTCAAGCTAAGATGCCTGAAGTTGCAGGAAAAATAAAATTTTATATAGGAAATGTAAGAAATATTGATTCAGTTAGAAATGCTATGCATGGTGTTGATTATATATTTCATGCAGCTGCCTTAAAACAAGTTCCTTCATGTGAATTTTTCCCTATAGAAGCAGTAAAAACAAATGTTTTAGGAACAGAAAATGTATTAACAGCTGCTATAGATGCTGGAGTAAAAAATATAGTTTGTTTATCAACAGATAAAGCAGCTTATCCAGTTAATGCAATGGGGACATCTAAAGCTATGATGGAAAAGGTAATAGTTGCTAAATCAAGAACAGTTAAACCTGAAAAAGCTAAAATATGTTGTACAAGATATGGAAATGTACTTTGTTCAAGAGGATCAGTTGTTCCTTTATGGATAGACCAAATAAAGGCAGGGAATCCAATTACAATTACAGAACCATCTATGACAAGATTTATAATGAGTCTTGATGAAGCAGTAGATTTAGTTCTATTCGCTTTTGAAAATGGAGTTAGTGGAGATATATTAGTTCAGAAAGCTCCAGCTTGTACAATAGAGGTTTTAGCTAAAGCTGTAACAGAATTATTTGCATCAGGACATGAAATAAAAATAATAGGTATTCGTCATGGAGAAAAAATGTATGAAACACTTCTTACAAATGAAGAATGTGCAAATGCAATAGATATGGGAGAATTTTATCGTGTCCCATGCGATAAAAGAGATCTTAATTATGATAAATACTTTAAAGAAGGAAATGTTGAGCGCAATACTCTAACTGAATTTAATTCAAATAATACAGAACTATTAGATGTTGAACAAGTAAAAGAAAAATTACTTTCTCTTGCATATATTAGAGAAGAACTTGAAAAATGGAAAAATAGATAAGAAAGAGGGTAATTATGAAAATATTAATAACAGGAGCTAAAGGTTTTGTTGGAAAAAATTTAGTTGAAAATCTAAAAAATATCAGAGATGGAAAAGATAGAATTCATAAACTTCCAAATGATTTAGAAATTTTTGAATATGATATTGATAACACAGAAACAGAATTAGAAGAATTTTGTAAAAAAGCAGATTTTGTTTTTAATCTTGCAGGAGTAAACAGACCAAAAGACAATTCTGAATTTATGAAAGGTAATTTTGGTTTTGGAGAAAAACTTTTAAATTTACTTAAAAAATATAAAAACAATTGTCCTGTTATGCTTTCATCATCTGTTCAAGCTACTCTTGAAGGAAGATATGCAGGAAGTGAATATGGAAAAAGTAAACTTGCTGGAGAAGAACTTTTTAAAGATTATGGAAAAGAAACAGGGACAAGAGTTTTAATTTATCGTTTTCCTAATCTTTTTGGAAAATGGTGCAGACCTAATTACAACTCTGCTGTTGCTACTTTCTGTAATAATATTGCAAATAATCTTCCTATTCAAGTAAATGATAGAAATACAGAACTTGATTTAGTATATATTGATGATTTGGTGGAAGAATTATTAAGAGCAGTAAATGGAAATGAAACTAAAGATGAAAAAGGATACTGCTATGTTCCTGAAGTTCATCATGTAACTTTAGGAGAGATAGTAGATCTTCTTTATGAATTTAAAGAAAGCAGAAAAAATCTATTTATTCCTAATATGACAGAAGGAAGTTTCAGTAAAAAACTTTATTCAACTTATCTTTCATACTTAGACCCCAAAGACTTCAGCTATTCTTTAAAAATGAATGAAGACAATAGAGGAAGCTTTACAGAAATAGTAAAAAGTTTAGACAGAGGACAGGTAAGTATAAATATAAGCAAACCTGGAATAACTAAAGGGCAACATTGGCACAATACTAAAAATGAAAAATTCTTAGTAGTTGCAGGAGAGGGAATAATCCAGCTTCGTAAAATAGGAACAGATGAAATAGTTAAATATAAGGTAAGTGGAAAAGAGATGACAGTTGTAGATATGATTCCTGGATATACTCATAATATTATAAATACAAGTAAAACAGAAAATCTTGTAACTGTTATGTGGTGTAATGAATGTTTTAATCCAGAAAAACCTGATACATATTTTGAAGAGGTATAGAGATGAATTTCTACCAAATAGATTATATTTATTTTCTTTTTCCTACATTATGTATTTTGTTATCTTTTACTAAAAAGTATAAATTTTTTCTTTCAGTGTATTTGATAATATTTTTAGGATTTTCAAAAATTGGTTCAGATTATGGAGGATATTTACGGCATTTTAACTTACATAAAATAGGAGTTCCCCTAAGTCAAATACATGGAGAATTACTTTTTAAGTTGTATATGAAATTATTTGTAAAGATAGGATTAAATTATGAAATTTTTAGAATAATTCATATAACCTTATTTTTAAGTTTAATTTGTTATTTTTTGTATAAATTGTCAAAAAATTATTATTATTCACTATTTATTTTATATTGTGGATACATTATATATCTTTGCAGTGCATATAGACAATTTATATTAATAGTATACATGTTCATAGGATTTTATTTTATAAAAATAAAAAAAAATAATTCAGCTATATTATTAAATATGTTTGGATTAGGATTTCATATATCAAGTATTTTGCCATTAATATTTTTTATATTTTATAAATTTAAAAAATTGATTATTAATATAAATAAAAAAGTAATAATATTTTTATTACTAAGTTGCTTAATGTTAAGATTTTTGATGGCATATTTAGTAAATTATATAACGATAATATTAAATTTAATTGGTAGAGGAGAACATTTTAAATACTATATTCAAAATATACAATTATTACCATTTAGTTTATTGACAAGATTAATACCTTTTATAATTGTCTTAATATTTTATAAAGTCAAAGATAATTTTGAAAATAAAATTTTTATAATGTATATTTTTTCAATATTATTGTATTTTTTGTTTCCATTTGAACTTATAATGGGAAGACTAACAAATAATGGAAGAATTTTAGAGTGTATTTTATTTCCTGTTTTAATAAAACAACAAAATAAAAAGCTTAATAAAAATATTCTAAAGTTATTTATAATTACATATTTTATATTAGTTTTAATAAATCAATTATTAAAACAAGATGGATATTATCCATATATAAATATTTTATTTTAAACATTAGGAGTAAAAACAAATGAATAAATTAAAATTAATGACAATAGTAGGAACTAGACCAGAGATAATAAGACTTTCTGAAGTTATAAAAAAATGTGATAAATATTTTGACCAAATTTTAGTTCATACAGGGCAAAATTATGATTATAGTTTAAATCAAATTTTTTTTGAAAACTTAAAATTAAGAGAACCTGATTATTATCTTAATGCTGTCGGAAAAGATTTAGGAGAAACTATTGGAAATATAATAGCAAAATCTTATGAATTAATGGTGGAAGTAAAACCTGATGCTCTTCTTATTTTAGGAGATACAAATTCATGTCTGTCTGCAATAGCAGCAAAAAGATTGCATATTCCTATTTTCCATATGGAAGCAGGAAATAGATGTTTTGATGAATGCCTTCCAGAAGAAACAAATAGAAGAATAGTAGATATTATTTCAGATATAAATATGTGTTATTCAGAACATGCAAGAAGATATCTTAATGCCTCAGGAGTAGCTAAAGAAAGAACCTATGTAACTGGTTCTCCAATGGCAGAAGTATTGAGAGCAAATCTAAAAGAAATAGAAAATTCAGATATTTTAGAAAGATTAGATCTTAAGAAAAAAGGATATATTCTTTTAAGTGCTCACAGAGAGGAAAATATTGATACAGAAGCTAACTTCATATCATTATTTACTTCAATAAATAATTTGGCAGCAAAATATGATATGCCAATACTTTATTCATGTCATCCAAGAAGTAAAAAGTTCTTAGAAGCAAGAAACTTTAAGCTTGATGAAAGAGTGAGATTACATGAACCTTTAGGATTCCATGATTACAATAATTTACAAATGAATGCTTTTGCAGTTGTATCAGATAGTGGAACACTTCCTGAAGAGTCATCATTTTTTACTTCAATAAATAGACCATTTCCTGCAATCTGTATAAGAACAAGTACAGAAAGACCAGAAGCACTTGATAAAGGTTGCTTTATTCTTGCAGGAATATCAAATAATGGAGTAGAACAAGCAGTAGAACTTGCAGTAGCAATGAATAAAAATAAAGATTTTGGAATACCTGTACCATATTATACAGAAGACATATCAACAAAAGTGGTAAAGATAATACAATCTTATACAGGAATAGTGAATAAGATGGTTTGGAGAAAAAATTATTAAAAATAATACAGGAGAAATATAAGATGAAAAAAATACTACATTTAAATAATGGTTTAGTAGGTGGACCAGGTAGATTTATGTTCAATGTATGTAATGCTTTAGAAAAAGAATATGAAAATATAATAGTTGTTCCACGAGTTACTCCTGAAAATATATTTCAAAATAAAAATTATAGAATTGTAGAAATATATAAAAAAAATTTTTATTTTTCGAGAATTTTATCTAAATTTTTTCAATATACATCAAAAGTCAAAATACAGAAAGATGGTATGTGGCCTGAAGTGTATTGTAAAGATAAAAGTAAGAAAATATTAGAAATTTGTAATAATGAAATAGACATAATAATTTTATACTGGTATAAAAATTTTATAAATACAGATACCATTTTAAAATTATATAAAACAACAAAGGCCAAAATTTATATTTATTTGATGGATAATTTTCCAATGACAGGAGGATGTCATTATCCTGTAAAATGCAAAAGATATGAAAAAGGATGTGGGCATTGTCCTTCTGTGTTTAGTGGAAAAATAAGAAAAGATATTACATATTATAATTCCATAAAAGATAAAAGGAATCTAGAAGAAGCAAAAGTAACAATAATATGTCCAACATCTTTTTCTTTAGAGGAAGCAAATAAAAGTTATATTTTAAAAAATTTAGAAAAAAAATTAGTATTAGGAGGCTTACCAGATAAGTATTTTTTAAATAATTTAAAATCAATAAATAGAAAAAAGGATAGCATTAATTTATTTTTTGGGGCTCAAAGTTTAAAAAATGAAAGAAAAGGAATGCTATATTTAATAGATGCTTTAAAAAAAGTATATCAAAATTTAAATGAAATTCAAAGGAGTAATATAAATTTATACATAGCAGGAAATGAAATATTAGAGGATATAAAAAAAATAGGTTTCAAAATAGTGTATTTAGGATATCTTAATAATGAAGAATTAATAAAAATTTATCGACAAGTAGATGTATTTATATCATCATCAATAGTAGATATGGGACCAATGATGGTAAATGAATCTATAGCATCAGGAACTCCTGTTATATGTTTTCCAATAGGAGTTGCAAAAGATTTGGTAATTAATAAAAAAACAGGTTTTATAGTTAAGGATATATCTAGTGACTCATTAGCTAAAGAGATATTAAAATTTTGTAATTTAAAAGAAGAAGAAATAATAGAGATGAAGAAAAATTGTAAAATCCTCTCTAATAAAAAACTGAAAACTATTGTTTTTAATGAAAATCTAAAAAATTTTCTTAATAAAGTATAAACATAATAATATAGAAAAATTATATTTATGTCAGAAAAATATTTAGTAATTATATATAAAAAAGTCTATTTTATAAAATAGTGAATTTATTATCTTTAAAAAATTTAGAAGTAGATTTATAAAATATATATTCTAGGAGAAAAAATGTTAAAAAAATTAGAGTGGGATAGTTCATTTTTCAATAAAGAAATTTATAGCTTTGATCAATTGGAAGATTTAAGTAATTTAAATGAATTAAAGAATTGTATTATTCAAAAAAAGATAAATAATAATGATATATTATCTGAAATCAAACTAAAAGAAAAAGATTTTAAATATATAGGTGGTCATACAACTTTAGAGTTTTCTCTTTTGAATATATGTATTAGAAAAAATTTGCTTATTAAACAAGCAAGTATTAATCAGCTAGATGAAATTAAAATTATTATTAAGAATTTATATCCATATAGCAGATTTTATAAAATTAATGCTAAAAAAGTAGATAATTTTTATTTTGAATGGATAAAAAAAGCAATTTTGGGTCAGTTTGATGATATTTGTTTTGTATACATAGAGGCTGAAAAAATAAAAGGTTTTATAACCTTAAAAGTTAAAAATAAAGAACTACATATAGGTTTAATTGGTGTTGATAAAAATGAAACATCCCAAGGAATAGGAAAAGAATTATTAATTAAAGCAATTGAATTTGGAAAATTGCATAGTTGTGAAAAAATAATTGTAGCTACTCAAACAGAAAATAAAGGGGCTATAAATTTTTATAAAAAAAATGGTTACAAAATTATACAAGAAGAAAAATGGTTTTACTATAAAGGAGGCAAAGATGATACCATTTAATATTCCACCACATATAGGTAAAGAATTAGATTATGTAAAAGAGGCAATGGAAACGAATCATAAAATTTGTGGTGATGGTCCTTTTACAAAAAAATGTAATGCTTGGTTAGAAGAAAAATTTAAAAGTGAGAAGGTTTTATTAACAACTTCATGTACTCATGCAACTGAGATGGCTGCAATTCTTGCGGATATAAAAGAAGGAGATGAAGTTATAGCGCCATCATTTACTTTTGTTTCTACAGTAAATCCTTTTGTTTTAAGAGGAGCTAAAATAGTCTTTATAGATATTGATCCTAAAACAATGAACATGGATGAAAATTTAATAGAAGCAGCAATAACAGATAAAACTAAAGCAATTATTCCTGTTCATTATGCAGGTGTAGCTTGTGAAATGGATAAAATAATGGAAATTGCAAAAAAATATAATTTAATAGTTATTGAAGATGCAGCTCAAGGTGTAATGTCTGAATACAAAGGAAAAGCTTTAGGTACTATTGGAGATTATGGATGTTTTAGCTTTCATGAAACTAAAAACTATTCAATGGGAGAAGGCGGAGCTTTATTAATAAGGGATAAAGAAAACATTGAAAAAGCTGAAATAATAAGGGAAAAAGGAACAAATAGAAGTAGATTTTTCAGAGGACAAGTAGATAAGTATACATGGGTTGATATGGGATCTTCATATCTTCCAAGTGAATTAAATGCTGCATATTTGTATGCACAATTAGAAAATGCTCAAATGATATATGATGATAGAATGAACTCTTGGAATAAATATAAAGAAGGACTACAAGAATTAGAAGATAAAGGATTTATAGAATTACCTTTTATTCCAGAGAATTGTAAACATAATGCTCACATGTTTTATATTAAATGTAGAGATTTAATAGAAAGAACAAAATTAATAGAATTTTTAAAACAAAATGATATCATAGCTGTTTTTCATTATATCCCACTTCATTCAGCAGAAGCAGGGTTAAAGTTTGGAAAATTTAATGGTGAAGATAAACATACGACTAAAGAAAGTGAAAGACTTTTAAGATTACCATTATATTATGGATTAAAAGAAAAAGAAGTTGAACTAATAATAAGAACAATTTATAAATTTTATGGAGTATAAAAGTGAAAAATAATCTGATAAAAAAATTTTTATCTTTTTCAATAGGTGGTTATATTAATATTTTAATAGGACTTTTTACAGTTCCTATTACAACAAGAATGTTTTCTCCTGAACAGTATGGAATATCCTCCTTGATTACTACAATAACTAGTTTTATGTTTGTAATTTGTTGCCTAGGTATGGAGCAAGGATTTGTAAGATTTTTTTATGAGGAAAAAGAAGAAAACAGAGGAAATTTATTGTATAATTGTTTGTTTTATCCTATTTTTATAAGTTCAATAGTTTTTATCTTAATATATATACTGAGATATGAGATATCTATTTTCCTTTTAGGATATAAAGAAAAATGGATATGGTTAATTTTTATTGGAATGATATTTTTTAATAGTTTAAACAATTTTTCACTTTTAATTATCAGAATGCAACAAAAGGGCAAGATATATTCTTCTCTGAATGTTTTAATGAAAGTTAGTGAATTTATTTTAACTATAATTTTATATAAAATTTATAGAGATAATTACAAAGTATTAGTTTTTGCAATTTTATTTACTTTAGCAATAGTAGCTACTTTTTCTTTAATTTTAGAAAGAAATATTTGGAAATTTAAAGGAGTAGCTCAAATAACAAGAAAAGAAATTTTACTGTATAGTTTTCCTTTAAGTTTGGCAATGGCGTTGAATTGGATTTTTGTTTCATCAGATAAAATTGTCATAAAAATGTTATCTAATACAACAGAATTAGGATTATATTCAGGAGCTTTTAAAATTATTGCATTACTTTCAGTTTTACAAAGTGGATTCAGTACATTTTGGACTCCAGTGTCTTTAGAACATTATTTTAAAAATCCTGAAGATTTAAATTTTTATAAAAAAGTAAACGATTATTTATCATTAATATTTTTTTTAATAGGAATAGGAATATTAATGTTTAGAAATATTATAGTCTTATTACTTGGAGAAAAATATTATGAAGCTATTTATATAATGCCAATGCTCGTATTCATACCAATTATGTATTTGTTATCTGAAACAACTCATGTAGGAATAAGCTTTAAAAAGAAAACAAACTATTATTTATATATTTCAATAATAGTGTCAATAATAAATCTAATAGGAAATATAATATTAGTTCCTAATTTAGGAGCTAAAGGAGCAGCAATTTCTACAGGAATATCATATATTTTATTTTTTTCTTTAAGAACTTATTTTTCAATAAAATTAATAAATTTTGGCTTTAATTTAAAAAGAATATATTTAGTAATAAATTTAATATTTATATATTCTTTAATTTTAACATTTTATAATAAAGCTATATATAATTTTATAATAGGAATTCTTTTAAGTTGTATTATTTTAATTTTATATAAAAATGAACTAAAAGAAATATATTTAAAATATTTAAAAAAGGAGTTAAATAGTAAATGAAAGGGATAATACTTGCAGGAGGAAGTGGAACAAGACTTCATCCTTTAACAATAAGTGTTTCAAAACAAATATTGCCAATATATGATAAACCGATGATTTATTATCCATTATCAGTTTTAATGTTAGCAGGAATAAAAAATATATTAATTATTTCTACTCCAAGAGATATAAATTGTTTTAAAGAATTATTTGATAATGGAAATCAAATAGGGTTAAATATATCTTATGCTGTGCAGGAAAAACCAAATGGTCTTGCTGAAGCATTTTTAATTGGAGAAGAATTTATTGAAAATGATTCATGTGCTTTAGTTTTAGGAGATAATATTTTCTTTGGGCAAGGATTTTCTCCAATAGTAAAAAAGGCTGCAAAAATAGAAAAAGGAGCAGAAATATTTGGTTATCTTGTAAAAGATCCTAGAGAATATGGGGTAGTAGAGTTTGATGAAGATATGAATGTATTATCTTTAGAAGAGAAACCAGAAAATCCAAAGTCTAAATTTGCAGTTCCAGGACTATACTTTTATGATAATACAGTAGTAGAGAAAGCTAAAAAAATAAAACCAAGTAAAAGGGGAGAGCTTGAAATTACAGATCTTAATAAAATGTATCTTGAGGAAAAAAATCTAAAAGTTAATCTTCTTGGAAGAGGATTTGCATGGCTTGATACAGGAAATCATAAAAATTTATTACAGGCTTCAAACTTTATTGAAACTATACAAGAAAGACAAGGAAATTATGTTGCTTGTATAGAAGAGATAGCATATAAAAATGGTTGGATAACAAAAAATCAGTTAAAAGAACTAGCAAAACCATTATTAAAGACAGAATATGGAAAATATCTGTTGGATATAAGCGAGGAATAATTTATGAAAACATATCTAGTAACAGGGGCAGCAGGATTTATTGGAGCAAATTATCTTAAATATATTTTAAATAAATATAATGATATTTTTGTAGTTGTTCTTGATAAATTAACTTATGCTGGAAATTTAAAAAATATTGAAAATGAATTAAAAGATAAAAGAGTAGAATTTGTAAAAGGAGATATTTGCAACAATGAATTAGTTGAAAATATTTTTTCAAGATTTGACATTGATTATGTTGTAAACTTTGCAGCAGAATCTCATGTTGATAGAAGTATTGAAAATCCAAAACTATTCCTTGAAACAAATATTTTAGGAACACAGACTCTTTTAGATACAGCAAAAAAATATTGGACTATTGAAAAAGATGAAAAAGGATATCCAGTATATAAAGAAAATAAAAAATATTTGCAAGTATCAACAGATGAAGTTTATGGAAGCCTTAAAAAAGATATAGCAGAGGGAAAAGAATTAACTTTTAACGATAAAGACTTAGATATTCTTTTACAAAACAGAGGAGAAGTAAAAACTTTTGGAAATAAATTTTTTGCTGAAACAACACCACTTTCTCCAAAATCTCCATACTCAACATCAAAAGCAAGTGCGGATATGTTAGTTATGGCATATCAAGAAACATTCCATATGCCAATAAATATTACAAGATGTTCAAATAACTATGGAGCATATCAATTTCCAGAAAAGCTTATTCCATTAATTATAAATAATGTCCTTCATGGAAAACCGCTTCCAGTATATGGAGATGGAATGAATGTAAGAGATTGGTTATACGTAGAAGATCATTGTAAGGGAATAGATATCGTTCTTGAAAAAGGAAGATTAGGAGAAGTATACAATATTGGTGGATTCAATGAGGAAACTAATATAAAGATTGTAAAGCTAATAATAGATACAATTTCAAGAATAATGAAAGATGAAATTGAATATAGAAAAATATTAAAAACAGATTTAGAAAATATCAATTATGATTTAATAACTTATGTTCAAGATAGATTGGGACATGATGCAAGATATGCAATAGATCCAAGTAAGATAGTAAAAGAGTTAGGATGGTATCCAGAAACACCATTTGTAATAGGGATAGAAAAGACTATAAGATGGTATTTAGATAATCAAGAGTGGTTA
>ERZ791617.548-NODE-548-length-22532-cov-15.2664_pt1 | contig 22532 bp, 22 predicted proteins | sample MGYA00510272_ERZ791617 | MGnify/ENA primary metagenome ERZ791617 (study PRJEB30046, sample SAMN00715200) | human gut metagenome | study: EMG produced TPA metagenomics assembly of the A metagenome-wide association study of gut microbiota in type 2...
CATGTATCTCTCTTAACATGCAACTAATCACTATTTTATCCCGAATTGGGGTATAATTTTACATGTCAAGAATGAACACTTTTGGTTTATTCCGTATATTGTAATTGTCATCTAACATTGCTGCATTTGAAAACACAATGCTATCATGCTTCTCTGTTCCAAAAGCATCGTGGGCATGACCAAACAAATGATACCTTGGTTTAACATCTAGTACTCTGTTTCTCAAAGGTGCATTTCCCCAATGCGTACCTGATGATTCGTCGAGTATCATTACAGGTGGTTCATGCGTAACAAGTACGTCGGTATCGTTTGGAATGAACTTTTCTGAATGATTGTATGCCAATCCAAAGAAGCGAATACCCTCTATTTCTCAACTTCTGTCTTGAAGGAAATGAACATTGTCGGGAAGGTCTTCTATACCTTCAGCATCCCATAGACACAAATCATGATTTCCGGTGACGAATATCTTGTGCTTGTAAGGCAATTCTATAAACCAATTCAAGAAGTCAAGAACCTCTTCCTCTGTGCCTTGTTCCGTGAAGTCGCCACAATGCACAATAACATCAGCAGTTGGCAGGTATGTTAGTTGCTGATGCTTAGTGTGAGTGTCGGATATTTGAAGAATCTTCATTTATTTTTCTATCACCTTATTTGAAGTGCCGTCGGAATATAGTATAATATTCACTCCTTTTTGTGGACTATTCAATTTTACTCCGTTCGCATCATAACGAGCGACTTCTCTTCTGTTAGCCAATGACTTATCTGTCTTTATCATCTGTATAGCATTTGCTTTGCTATCATACTCATAGACAAAATAATGATAGTAACCAGGCTCTACCTCCTTTGAAGACAATTCATATTCTACAGTACTATAGGTATCACAATCTTTAATAACGTTCTTTGGATACATATAGTATGCTGTCACAATTAAATATGTCTTATCTTTAACATCTATTGCTTGGCAATAACCACTACTTATGTAATATGGTGGATCTATTCTGCACAAAATATTACCATCCCAATCAACCAAATTGAATTCTGTTGTTAAGGCAGTATATTGATGACTTACTCGACTTAATTGTCCTGCTATACCTGTATAGCTATCACTAAAAGTCGAAACAGAGTGAGACCTAAGAAACTGTTGATTTACACCCCTTAGATAATATAAAGTTTTAGCCTCTCCATTATAGAATTTGTTATAATTGTCAGTCCAAATATTATAGGAATATTTTGCCGATTTGTTTGGATAGTCAGCTTTCTCCCAGGCAGTGGTAGTATATGTTTTTCTATTGCTGTCATATTGATAGCTTCTGGTCAAGTAATAATAACCAGTATTAAGTTCCTCTTGTCCTGCATTGTGAATTTCCAGCGTGGTCCATTTTTCATCATACACATTGCTTATGCCGTTTCCATAGCCTAAGATTTTGGTCTGTCCATCAACTGATTGAAAATTGTAGAATGCTCTTTCTGTCTCAGGAACTATCGTCTTAAATACCTGATCAATGACTGACTGAGCATGTGCAATCGTGGTGCAAAAGAGAGCCAATAAAATTATTCTTATTTTCATTTTCGTTCTATATTAAAGTAGAATATTTCAAGCAACACGTTATAGATCATAGAGTTCACGCACTCGTTCATCCAAATTATAGTTTCTGAATACACCTTGATATGTTAGTATATTCTTTCCCACTTTAAATGTTTGTGGTTGTGATTCTATTTCTTCTAACGCATCTACAAGTTGCTTGTGTATGTCTTCATAATCTCCGAAGAAGTCATTCGGCTTGTATATGGCTGGACGGAAATCATATAATATTTCTCCAAGATAAATGAGTTCTCTCTCATCTTTGCAATTCTTCATTCCCAGGTAGTGTGATACCATTTGTTTGATACCTTGCCAATAACGAGCTGGTCGTTTGTTATTGGTCTGAACCAATGTTATTTCATCACTTCCAATGTTAATATCCAAATTTTCTATCTTGCCTTGCAGCTTAGAGTATATAGAATTATAATCATCAGTATATGAAAAAGATGCGTTTCCCCTTTGATTGACATACTCTGAGAATTTGGACTCTAAATATAATGAGACAGACTTACCTTCATATGTTCCAGTAAGCTTTACGTCAATATGGGATGAATAATTCCTGCCCCTTATATTCTTTCCGATGATGTTAGACACTTCAAATTCACTCGTTGTAAACTTGCATGTCTTGCCTTCAATTTCTACAGAAAGAGGATTCTCTTCACTGACATTGTAAAAACACAGTAAGGCAAGGAGTGAAGATGAGTGGAAAACGTTGAGTTCATTCCATTCCTGGCCTGCTCCATTTATAGCTTGGTTAAACTTTTCGTCAAAAGATTCATTGGTGATTCCAAAGACTTCCTTTATTGTCTGAAGCAAACACTTCTTGTATTCTTCTGTATTGGATGGTTTCATTCCAACTTCAAAACAAAAAGAGTTTTCCGAAACAGTGTTCCGAAAGGGTGTATTCACAATCCGACCTTCCTTTTTTAGTCTTTGAAACAGGTCGATCTTTTCAAAATAATTTGAATAGATGATATTTGCCATGTCTTAAATATTATAGTTCGGCATCTGCCTCTTTATGTATGCAGATAACTTCCTTTGGTTTAAATGTTTTAATTACTTTCTCGATTGTCTGGCGGTCGGCATGACCAGAGGTGTGTATGTCCACAACATTGTGGAACATGTCACGGAACTCTTTGTACTTAGGATTAGCCCTCACCTGCTCAGGATCCTTGTAGTAACCATCCCATGATGAGTAGATGAGAAGTGTTTCTTCCTGGGGCAGCTTGTCGAGCAATCCTTTTACACGTTCCATTTGCGATGTACCTACTACCATTGTCATACCAGTCTGCTTCAGTTTCTTCAGCAGTCGATCATTGTAGAACAATGGCTCGAATGAGAACAAACCTTTTGATGCTTTTGCTTCGCGCTCTGTGAAGTATGCCATCGTCTTCTTCATAAACAAAGACCAAATGCATAGTGGTTTGGCTGCATCGATAGAAGCTTGCTTAATAGCAGCCAGTCTTTCTATGTCTGTGGCAGATGCAAGGACAAAGACATACTTGAAGGCTTTCATCACATTCTGCATTTTGTACGATACAATATGCTCATGAATGCATTTGTCTTCACGCTTCAGCATTGTTCCTTCTGTAATGAGCACGTCAATGTCTGTGGCATATTTCTTCAGAGTAGGAATCAGTCCTTTGCCCATGTAGCCATGCTCGCGATAGTCGCCCATGTGCCAGATGCGCTTGCCGTCAGCTTCGATGAGGAACATGTGGGAGTCATAGATGCTGTGGCAGTTAAAGAAAGGTGTTACCTTGATGTCGCCAATGCAGATGCTTTCTGGATCTTTGCGTGGTGAAGTACGCTGCCATACCTCAATCTTGTTGAGCAACTTACATTTGTTATCAGCAGATATGAGCCTATTCAAAGCGTCGCTATACTCCTGAGAATCACATTCGTTTTCAAGGAGTTCATTGACTTTTAAGTCTGCGCCTTCATATAGGACGTCATACTTTATTTCCAGTAATCCTTTGGTTCCTTCGCTCATGTACTGGGGAACATCTTCAGGAATGTATTCAAACAATCCGACGTGATCCTCATGACCGTGAGTGTAGAATACAGCTTCATGCTGTTTCTTGTTCTGAGCAAATATCCGTGTCACCAACACTTCGTCCTCTTCGGGAGTTGTTGGCTCACCATTACCTGGCAAGTTCTGGCCGAAGTCTATAAACACACGAGAAGTTTCTGTGGAAATCTCTGTGATGCAACCTCCAATCTGGTCAAGTCCTCTATGTACTTTTATATTCATGTTGCGAATTGTTATTTAGTCAGCTACTGTCTCAAACCACATATCTTCTACCTCTTTTGTCCAAGGTTGCATGTGCTCCAGAAACCATTTAGCCCTTTCTGCCGATAATGGGCATTCTGAATCTGGCACTTCGACAAATTCATGGCGGTCATCCATCGTGAAGATAAAACCGTTCTCCATTGGCCAGATTGTGAGCATAACCTCGTCTTTCAATGATTCTACGCACTCATCAGACAGGAACGGATAATAGATATTACCATTTTTGCGACGTTCTCTTTGCTCGTTTATGGCAGCTTCTCGCAATTCTTCGGGAAGTTCACCTATACATGTGGTTACTATGTTCATGCTTATAAATCAGTTTGTATGCTGAAGTTAATCTTCTCTCTATTCAGTATGTCAATGAGACGTTCACGGTGAATCTTTCTTCCAGTTGTTTCCTTTGTCCAGTTATCAAAGATAAGTAAATGAGGCTCAGGATTGATAGAAAAAGGGCGAATCTGTGGCACTGGCAATCCTAATTCTGCCTTCACATCATAGAGTTTTTGGTAGTAGGCAAGGAGTTCAACAGAATATTTTGTAATGAAATCCTTGTATCTGTTCATCTGATCAATAATTTCTGGCGATTCATCTGTCTTGTGAAGCATTCTACCATCAGCAATACGCTTTAACTCTACAAATGTAATTACTCCTTTGTCACAGCGAATAAGGTCAATTCTATTCTTGTCTGTTGCATCATTGTAGGCAAACTCTGAATCAAGATGAAAATCCGACGACTGCGTTATCAATGTGCCCTGAATAAACTTTTCAGACCATTTTTCTTTATCAACAATGCCATTGATAGCATGTTTTTGAGAGTAGCATGTCTTTACTCTCTCTATGACTTTATCGCACACGAGGATTTCTGAATTTGTCTCTTTCGGTTCATCAATAATGCCACTACATTCAATATAAGCATTACTCTTTGATGGAGCTGGGAGGTTAAGGTATTTGTGATGAGTAAAGACCTGTAACTTCTTATGCTTGCTACAATAGTGTATGCGAGCAACGCTACCACCCTCAAAATACACGTTGACTTGATTGTCTTTGCGTATTTCGATGTACAGAGAAGAGTCGTTCTTGAATCTTGCCCACCAAGATGGATTTTTCTTCAATTCCTGAAATATCTTGGCTTCAGGTTTAAGTATGTCGAATGTTATTGCCATAACCTGGTAATTTTATTTATCCTTATGAGCATTGAGCTTTGCAATAGCCCTGTCTCTTAGTTGCTGAACTCGTGTAGTCGTAAGATTTAAGCTTTCTCCGATGTCATCAAGTGATTCTGGTGAATCGACAAGACCAAACCATCTAGTAAGTATCTCTTTATCACGTTCGTTGGACATTTTTGAAACCATCTCTTGTTTATCTTCCTTCGTGAGATCAGATAGATTTAAGTCGTTCTTTGAAGTCTCAAGAAATGCGAGAATGCTCGCCCTGATGAACCAAACTGCATAAGCAATGAACTTGAAACCTCGCTGTGGGTCAAACTTCTTTGCAGCAAGTTCAAGTCCTTTGTTACCAGCCTCAATAAGTTCTTCCATAGACTTACCTCTATTCTGGTACTGCTTTGCAACACTTACTAAGAAACGAAGGTTGCCGGCAATGAGTTGAGCGAGAGCTTCATCATCACCTCCTTTGATGCGATGGGCGAGCTCAGTTTGCTCTTCGACAGTTTGAAGTGGATGCTTGTTTACTTCTACCAAATATGAATCCAAAGACTGACAAACGCGGTTTGTAATTTTCTTGTTCATTGTATTATAGAATTTATGTGTCTCTATAATAATATACGAATGAGAAAGTAGAAATTTGGCAAAAACGGCGTTTGTTCGGCAAAAACGGCGCAGAAGAAGATGATTTTATCCTTTACTGCAGTCTATATAAACATGGAATATATTCTTCTTTTGTTCTTCTGTCAATTGCAAATTATGGTATTCCTCGTTCCAAATCTTCTCCCAATCACTTGCATTTTCCACATTAAGCCTTGGCGTCTTTTTAAATCCATTGAGGAAACTTATATAACAGAGTTTTGCATCAATCCCATTCTCTTTGCAAAAATACAAAAATGCCATTCTATTTGCAAGTTGATAACTGTTTGACTCGATCCATTTCTTAGCAAGATCTTTATTGCCGCATGTCATTTCAAAGGCGTTTATTATTTTTTTTCGGCTATCAGTATTTTTTGCTCCGCAATTCTGGAACGCTTCATCAAGATGAGCCTTTGCTTCTACGAAATACCATATATTGCCTACCTTGAAGATGCCATCCCAATTATGAGAGTTTCCTCTTTGGGGCCAAAACATTTTCCATGCCTCGCATATAGATTTATAACATGGAAGTAGTTTAAAACACTCTACGTCCTTCAATTCTCCATCCATAGATAACCGTTTTTCATCAACCGGATAATCAATCCACTCTATTTCTTCTTGAGTGTGTATTACATCTTTTATCTTCTGAAACAAGAACCTTCTATGATGTCCTAGATAACGTAACAACTGATATTCACTACCGTAACCTATTGCCATTTCTGCCATAATTCTCAATATCTATTTAATGTTAAACTTATTTCCTTCTTTATCTCTTCACGATATTCCAATGGTTCCAACACTTCAACGTTTGGTCCCATTGCAAGTATCTTTGACTTTAACTCCGGAGTCAGGCACACTCTGTAAGTGAACTCAGCGAACTCACCGTATCGTGATTTGACCTCACTTTGAGACTTATGAAGCGGTAGCATTCGCATGTATTCCATCTGTACGCCATACACCCTTATCTTCAGATTAACAACAGGGAGATCTTCATTCACATAAACTCCTACAACATTGTCATAGTACTTTTTGGGGATGAAGTCTTTTGGAAAATCAAATTTGTTGTTTGTTGTATGAAGGTCAAGAAATCTTTCCAATGCTAGATGTCTGATGGATTCCTTTTCTTTTATATAGCCAAGTACATACCATCTTCTGTTGTACACCTTCATAGAATAAGGCTGCATCGTAAGCGTTTCTCGCTGCCCTTCATAACGTTGATAGTCAATTATAAGTTCCGTATTAGTCCTCATAGACTCTACAACTGAGTCAAAGTAACCTGTACCATGAGGTATCTCTTCGAGTAAGATACGGTCACGCATCATATTGAAAGTTGTGAAGTCCTGGGGAACACTATACTTACGCAATAAAAGTTGAGCATAAGGATTTTGGATCAGGACTTCTGGATTCTTTATATAATATATGTAACCTTTGGATTTATCACATTCTATGATAACTCCAAACATTTCTTCAATACCTTTACGGTGTTCGTGGAAGGTACGTATTGGTAAACCACCCATATAGGCATATGGAGAGCCCTCCCATCTCTTAGCAATATCCTCGAAGGTGAGAGGGTATTTTGATCGCTTGATAGTGTCAAGCAGCCAAATATATCTGAGATAAGTTTTACTGATCATGATTCAGAATTTTTCTGCAAATTTATTGAAATAACGGCAAAAACAGGCAAAAATTGCCTATGTTCTGCGTAAATTTTGCAGAGAAGACTGAAAAATGACCGATTTTGAAGAAATCTCATCGTATAAAGTAATAGTAATAATCATATTTATACAAAGTATGGCAAAGAAAAAGAATCAGAAGAAAGCTGAATCACATGCAAAGAAGAGTGCAGTAGAGACACTTCGCTTCCAAACACATTGGGGGCTGAAACAACTCGGACAGCAGGATGGCAACCTATTTCACGAACTTGTTGATGCAGAGGTGGACTTCATTGCAGAACTTGAACTTGCCCAGGAACTCTTGGCAATCAAATCGCTTGTTGATGGCGTTAAACAGTCTTTTGTGGTGACTCCAACACCAGAAAAAGGAGATTTCGTTAAAAGTCCTACTGCTGTTGCTCTTGGAATAGCACAGGTTGAAGACATCAATAAGATTGGCCTTCCTCTTACATGGAGCGAGATGATTGAACAAAAAATACTGACAATCTATTATCCAGAAGAATACCGGAACCAAATTGTCGATTGGGCAAAGACAAATGGCTATAACATATCAACATACCTCGGTCGCCCAATAGTAAAGTTCAGTAAGTTGTATATAATCATAGATAGAACACGTGCATGAAAAGAATGACAGAAGAAAAGGCTAAGCAAATGTTCGCCTTCATTGCTGATAAGTTTGATGCAAACAATCTTCCTCTCGATGATTCTTCAACATTTGAGTTGTTTCAACGAGCAGACACAGATGGTATCTTTATGATGGAATCCGAATGGGACAAGTACGACCTTCGACAAATTAAACCAAAGAATATGGATGAATTGACTGCAACAATCGCACTAAGCCATGGGTTGGCAGTTAATCCGTATATCTATACATACCTGAAGATTCAGAAGATACAACCATTTACATATCCAAGGTTCACAGAAATGGAGAGGGTAAAGGAAATCCTTAGTGATACACATGGAATGTTACTCTGGAAAGAACAGAAGGAAGAAATCCTTGCCTACATTGATTCACTTTCAGATGAAGAGAAAGAACGATATAGTTCGGCTATAAAGATTGTGTTACATGAGATAGAATTGCGCCAACATTCCCTCTCGAATAGAAAATTCTTTCGAAACAGAGCAATGATCTGTTACAAACTGGCATACATAAAGGCACATATGCCAGAAGATTTTGAAAGATTAAGAATGAAACTCTGTAACTAATAGGAGGCTGTTCTTAGGAGACATCAATCATCGTAAATCGCGACCCCGAATCAGGGTACTGGTTTGGAAACCTCATTGTTATTTCGACAATCTGGTTTTGAAAGCATATTAGCGTTTCACGAATCTGGTAAAAAACACAGGGGTGAAACACCACCCCGGCTTATGACAAAGGGCATAGCACGTCGCTATACCCTTGACCACTATATTATGAGACTGTGTTTCACGGCTCCATTCCAAGGTTTCGTGCGTCAAGCCACAAATTCCTTCTTGACTCTTTGAACAGTGCCGATTCCTTTTCCTGTGAGTTTTGCAACATCACGGATGGCATACCCCTTATTCAAGAGGTTGATAACCTCTCTATATTCTTCCCTCTTTTTATCCTGGGACTTGGTGGAACCTGTAGGTCTGCCGAGTTTACCGCCTTTCTCTACATACTGCTTTCTTTCTGAGTTCAGTCGAAATGAGATGTTATCACGTTCCAACTGAGCACAGGTAGAAAGGATTGCTATCATAACAGAGGCAAGCAAAGATGGCTTGTCCTCCTTCTCAAGATGCATAAAAGTTTCTTCTCGCATCAGTTCCCATGGCATTTGCGAATTTTTCTACCCCCATCCTTGCTCCGCTATATACCCCTCCAAATCTTCATGAATTTTGATTAATCCACTATCGGGTAACTTCGCAGCAGCTTTTGTAATACTCAGGAAATCTCCATCTGGGTACCACTCTTTGAACAAATATACTGTAAATCGGGCAACATCTTCGAGTCTAAAATCAAGATAAATGGCTATGTTGCGAGTGTAGTGTGCAATATCCAGCGTCGTAAGAACATTGCCTGTTTTGTTTATCTTCTTCTTACGGCCATATTTTCTGGCAACCTCATCCTTGAATGGATTCACGATTATGCTTTGTTCTGACTTGTCGAACTTACCTCCAGTTTCGGCAAAGGTGCAAACCTTGTGCTGAATGAATGCGTATGATTCTGGGGAGAATCCGAATTGGGTGAGTTCCATCACAGCATATGTTGTTACGACTTTCACTCTTTCTGAGTTTTCGCGTAAGATTCTTTCACGTGATTCTTCTAACGCCTCTGTCGCCTTTTTGAACAAACTGAATCCATCACTGCGGAGTTCATCAATAGCTTTCTGTTTAAACTGCTCCAATTCTTCAGCCTGTCGAGCTTTAAGTTCTTCAATCTGAATGTTGTAGGAGCTTTGCGATTCAACGAGTCGAGTTTGAAGGTCTCCGATACTTTTCTCTTTCTCCGTAATGTATTGTGTCAATCTGACGATTTCATCCTCCGATTTTTTGTGGACATTCTCAAGATTTTGATAACCCTGCTCGTATCGGCTTTTACAGAATTCCAATTCCTTCTTTTTCTGGTTTATCTCACTTTGCAGATTATCCAGTTCTTCTTTCTGCTTCGTGCGGATCTCGTCCAGTTGAGCCTTCTGTTGCTTGTGGCATTCTACGATAACCTGTCGGCGTACTAACTCGTTATCTCTTTGTATGCGCAGCTCCGTCTCTTTATCATACTCTTTCCGAAATGCTGCAATTATTCGCTGGTTATCCCGATCTTTGTTTCTTCTCCTTAGTCTATCATATGGATAGTCAGCGGTGAAGATGCAAGATAGAACAGCCATAGTACATAATATGATGACCACAATACAACCTGCAAAATCGCATACATAACTGAAGAACGAATATGGGTGTGCTCCTGCCTGACTTGTCATGTACATGATAGCTACAAATACACCTAGTGGGTAGAACAAATACCTTGCCCACCGTGACTTTGCAACGTCACACAAGAAGAGCTTCAGTTCGTTTGAGTATTCATGCCAAGTATTTCCTTGAATCATACGTTTATACGTGATTTGTGTTTTATACTGATGGGGTGATAATTAGCCTCCAAGAATTGTCTTTCTCTGTACGAGCTATATAGCCTTTGTCTGTAAGGAGTCGCAATTGCTTGTTTACCGCTGTAAGACTGATACCGGCAGCCTCTGCCAATTGAGGTATAGTGCTATTCGGCTGCTCATACATGCGATTCAGTATTATGCTGGTGGTTGCACTACGGAATTTTACACGTTCGCCATCAAACCACCATACATTATCTCCACGCTCAGTCAGGAACTGTATGTCGTAAGACACTTCGTCAATAAAGAGGTTGGTAAAGTAAGTAAGAAACTGTTGAATGTCACGCTTTGAGGCATGTGCGCCAAGTGAAGGGGCAGCTCCGACAGTAAGGTCTGTACGATGCAATGCCTCTAAATACTCTTTTTTCTTACGACTACGTACCACTATCATAGGGTAATCATGGCGAGTGAGGATGTAGTTGATCATCAATCGGGCAATACGCCCGTTGCCGTCTTCAAATGGATGAATACGAATGTAGCGATAGTGGAATATCGCGGCAAGCTCTATTGGAGTGAACTTTCCCGATCTTTCTGCATCGTTGTACCAATCGATCAAATCGCTCATCAATGCAGGAGTCTCTTCAGGCGTTGCATACTCGAATCGGTCACCATAACGAGTAATGACGGAATTAGGACGAGTTTTGTATTGCCCGGCATGAATGACGTAGCTCGTCTGAACACCTCCAGGCAGTGTGCGATATACTGTGTAATCCTCACGCAGGAGGGTTTTATGTAATGTTCGTATAAAATGCTGCGTCAAAGGAGTCTCTTTAAGTAGAGCCTCCTCCTTCATCATTTTTAGACCAACATTGCTGGCAGTCATTTCGTGAACATCACGAACATCAGCCTCACCAACAATCTTTCCGAACATGAGCAATATCTCGGTCTGTCCATAAGTCAGTGTATTACCCTCAATGTGATTGCTGTTGTAGTTGAAATCAATAGTGAATCGACGACTTAGCATCTCTCTGTCTCTATCAGACAAAGGCTGCAAAGCGTTCCACTCACTCATTACGTCTTCTATATTTTTCATATATGCGCTTTTTGCAAGAAATTACATTAAAAGGTTTATGTCATTAACCTTTATCGGGTGCAAAGTTACAAAATCTTCATCAAACAATAGTCATGTGATACATAAAAAGGTGCATTTCGATAACCTTTTTTAGCATTATTCGTTGTTCTTGTGCTATTTCATCCAGCATTTTTGTGGTACTTTGTTTTTGTGATGCAATGTATCGTGCGTGTGCGTATATATTATAATGAGTAATCTGACCAAACAAGATTTTAAAATTTGCTATCTATAGATAACAATAAACAAATCTATATACCTTCTGCTGAATATACTAATCGTCTTATTGTTTCCTATTTTTGTTTGCCTTAACTGCCCTTAATAGATTCCCAAAACGTTCACGCGTGTTTGTAAATCACTGATACACAATACTTTTATATTTGAGGAGGTCAAATGATACGCTCATAGATAAGCGTAGATAAAAGATAGATAAAGGGGGTGTAACTCAATGAGTTACGCCCTTTTCTATTTTCAGGTTTTTATAAAGGATTCTTGAAAACTGGGCATAAATTTTATAAATTTGTACCGGATTCGTACCGTCCCCTTAATTAGCGATAAGGTGAACCTTGGCCATTTAACTAACTGAAAAATCAAATACTTATGCCAGCAGCAAAATTTAAAATTATTCGAAAATGCAAGCTTTGCGGAGATGATTTTTTAGCCAAAACCTTGGATTCCGTATATTGTTCACCACGTTGCAGTAATATAGCGTGGAACGAACGACGGAAAGAATAAACTTTAGACAGCCGAAGTATAGTCTAATGCGGTATTGTTTGAGGAAGAATGATGAAAGTGAAGAATATAATGATGGCAGTGGCATTGTGTATATAAAGTTATGTCGCATTTTTGTTACTAATTAGCGTGTAATCATAGACATAGCCATACAAAATCAATGAAAACATAAAAGTTTTATAATGTGAATGATAATAAATGCAAGAAAAAACGTAACTTTGCACCCGATATCTTATCTCTCATTATGAGATATGGATATGAAGATTCAGACATAATATTGATAGAGACACAAAGCCATATAGTAGTAAGAAAGTAAGATGGCCAAGACTACTTGACGAATTTTGTTTTCATCTACTGGACTGGACAATATGTACTTCTAAGGTGTGATTTTATGAGCAATGTTATTGTAATAATAGCATCGTCATCATACGTGATGGCAGCTAACAGTGACATAAAGTAGATAAAGAAAATGACGCAGGTTTGCTCGCTTCCTTCTTCTACAGCCGACGTAAACAACGATATGTATAACAACAAGTGTTTACCAAAGGGCATCCACGTTGTTGGGGCTGAAGAAAAATCGGCTTCAAAAGTAGGAGGAATGTCCATGAACGAAGAATCAGAGGCTCCATGGGGATATTTGTTTATCCAGCATTTTGCAGCTGAAAAGTTCGACAAGATACTTGAAGAAGGCAATTGGGAAGGGGATTTCATTCCAAAGTGTTTCATTCACCGCACCATTGGTTATAAGCGCAAAGCAAATGGCAAAGGTGTAGTCAAAGAAGAGAAACCTTCAGTAAGCGGCCTCGTATCCTTGCAGGGCAAAACTGAAGACCTAAAGAATTTCCTCCAGAAGAATTTTCCACGATACCATCTTGTAAACAATTGCATGACAGGAGAACCGGCATCCATCAAGAACAGCGTCATGAAGCCATTTATGAAAGTCATGGAGTCGGAACCGGAACGTGTAACTTTCCTTCGTGATCCTTTTGTGAAATTTGCAAGGGAACACGTGAAGTTCAGTGTTCTGACAGGAATCATGGCAGGACAAGAAGGATATGTCGTACGAATATTGCGCGACCGCCAGCTTGTGATGGACCTTGGAGGTTATGCCGTTGCCATCAGCAATGTGCATAACGAAGATTTCTAAATAGCGGAATAAGAAACTAAATAAAATTTAAATATGCGTGATTTCAAAGACATCAGAGTCGCAGTGGCCGGCACAGGCTATGTGGGACTGAGTATAGCTACATTGCTATCACAACATCATCATGTAACAGCAGTAGATGTAATACCAGAAAAGGTAGAAAAGCTGAACAACAGGATTTCACCTATTCAGGATGACTATATCGAAAAGTATTTGACAGAAAAGCCATTGAACCTTGTTGCCACACTTGACGGCAAGTCGGCTTATGCTGATGCCGATTTTGTGGTTATCGCAGCACCAACCAACTATGACCCGGTAAAGAACTATTTCGACACTACCCATGTAGAAGAAGTAATCGACTTGGTATTGGAAGTAAATCCTGATGCCGTTATGGTGATCAAGAGTACTATCCCTGTTGGCTATACTCGCAACCTTTACTTGAAATACGCTCAGAAAGGAGTCAAGAAGTTCAACCTCCTTTTCTCCCCAGAGTTCCTGCGTGAAAGCAAGGCCTTGTACGACAACCTCTACCCAAGCCGTATCATCGTAGGCTATCCTAAGATTATCGATAAACCAGAGTTCGAAGCCGAGAACAAGGCAATAGAATCAGTAACCGACGTAGAGATGCTGAAAGAATTTGCCAAGACATTTGCAGCTCTCTTGCAGGAAGGAGCCATCAAGGAAAACATCGATACCTTGTTTATGGGTATGAAAGAAGCCGAAGCCGTTAAGCTTTTTGCCAACACTTACCTCGCCCTCCGTGTAAGCTACTTCAACGAGCTCGACACTTACGCAGAAGTAAAGGGCTTGGACAGCAAAGCCATCATCGAAGGTGTAGGACTCGACCCACGTATCGGAACACATTATAATAACCCGTCATTCGGCTACGGTGGTTACTGTTTGCCGAAAGACACCAAGCAGCTCCTTGCCAACTATCAGGATGTTCCACAGAACATGATGTCTGCTATTGTTGAATCAAACCGCACACGCAAAGATTACATCGCCGATGCTGTATTGCGCAAAGCAGGATGGTACGACTATACCAACAACAACCAGTACGGCCATCCTTTCCCTTCAGGGGAGGGTCAGGGAGAGGCTCCCGTTGTCGGCGTCTATCGTCTGACTATGAAGTCAAACAGTGACAACTTCCGTCAGTCAGCAATCCAGGGCATCATGAAGCGTATCAAGGCTAAAGGCGCAGAAGTAATCATCTACGAGCCAACCCTTGAAGACGGCACTACATTCTTCGGCAGCAAGGTAGTCAACAACCTTGATGAATTCAAAGCACAGAGTAAGGCTATCATAGCCAATCGCTTTGACGATTGCTTGAAGGATGTAGAAGAGAAAGTATATACACGTGACATTTTCCGTCGCGACTAAAGACCCTCCAAACCTCCCTGTTTAGGGAGGCTTACAAGACAAACGAAAAAAACTTTCTCCACCCCTCCCCCCTAAACAGGGGGAATGAGGGGGTCTTCTTCCTCCCCCTAAATTTATGGATATGTTGCGAGTGGACAACAACTATTATTTCTATAAAAACAGAGATTTGACAGGCATCCCGATGTTTGACTGGAGCTGTATTGCCAACGATAGAATATTCCAGTTCTTGGATTTATATGTGATATTGCGAGACCAGCCCGACAAAGTATATTATATGGATGGCGAACGCAGAGGAAGCGACCAATGGTATCTGAAACTGATAGACATTGCCAATCCCAATATCAAGAACTTCAAAGAAGTACCTTCGTCATGGTTGCCGAAACGAAACTGAAAAGAGACCACCTCTTGTCTTCCGTTTCTATTCCTGTTTTCTGAACCGTTTGGAAACGGCGGAATATCCGCAGCGCCGGCATAGCGGTTCCACGGCGGTGTGGCTGGTGAAGCCCTGATAGAGGGCAGTGGCGCGTGGAGAGGCTAGAATCTCGTTGAGGCTGTTGTCGTAGAGATTGCCGAGCGGCATGTCGCCGTTGTGGTCCAGACAGCATGGCACCACCGTGCCGTCGGCAAGCACGCCGATCTGATTGCGCAGCGCATAGCAGAACACCTCTTCCTCCTTGTAGACATCATGCTGAAGGTCGGGCCATTCAAACATGTCGTCGCTTTCTACATACAGATTTTCGGCGAGTTTCCATCCGTCGTGTCTCTGTGTCCACGGACGAGGCTGGCATTCGGCAATCATGTCCAGAATAGAGTCGTTCATACGGTTGAACCCTCCCTCGTTCCACAACCGCAACACCACCACGCATCCGCGCTGCGCCGCTTCTTTGGCAAACGCCATCACCTCATCGATATACTTTTCCGGATTGTCCTTCCCGTTACCCTCATGCGAATGCAGCGAAATCTGCAGCTTGTGTGGCAGTGCGTCGAGCAGGTCGCCACGTTGCGCCAGCAGCGTGCCGTTGGTGGTGATAACGGGAGTGAACCCCTTCCGTCGTGCCATCAGGATGAACTCAGGCAGCAGAGGGTGTAGAAACGGTTCGCCCAAGAGGTGGAAATACAGGAATCTCACTTCTCCGGCGAGTCGTGTTGTCAGTGTGTCGAATTCGTCAAGCGTCATTGAGTGTTTCTCCCTCGTTGTCTTGGGGCAGAACACACAGTTCAGATTGCAGACATTCGTGATTTCAAGGTAACATCTGGTAATCATATCGTTTGCAAAGATAATGCAAACCGAGAGCAATACAAAATGAAAGGCAATAGACTTTCATTTTTATTGCCGAGGTGCCGCTTATCTTATTCAAAGATAATGCAAACCGAGAGCAATACAAAATGAAAGGCAATAGACTTTCATTTTTATTGCCGAGGTGCCGCTTATCTTATTCAAAGATAATGCAAACCGAGAGCAATACAAAATGAAAGGCAATAGACTTTCATTTTTATTGCCGAGACGCCGCCTGTCTTATTTAAAGATAATGCAAAAATCCGGTTAACCGAGATAAACCCAAAACGGTCATTAGGCCGTTTAATATGGTATTTAATAACTGCTTGCAGTCTTTTGCTTTTTATTAGGCGTCTTTTGCTTGTTTTTAATTCGCAATAGCTCGCTATTACTCATTAAAAGCCAAACAAAATCCACTCTTATAAAAACACAAAATCCAAGCAAGCCCTAATGACCGATTTGGGATAAATGGCAATATTGTAGAGGATAATTTGCATTCGTTTTTGCATATATGGCTTTTTTAGTAAATTTGCATGCGAAAACAAACTTGGGATAAATGCAATATACAAATAAATCGAAAATGAAAAATAAATCAAGAAAGTTATTCCTTCTGGTTCTATTCGTGATGATGGCAGTCTGCAATATGTGTGCTGAAAACTATCCTTACCGTAGTGATTTCCTGTGGGTCACCGTGCCAGACCATACCGACTGGCTCTATAAGACCGGCGAGAAGGCGCTGGTGGAGGTGCAGCTGTATAGATACGGAGTGGCGCAGGACGGCGAGGTGACATATACCGTATGCCGCGACATGCTCGACGGCGGTCATACCGGCAAGGCTGTGCTGAAACACGGCAGGGCAGTGGTAGATATGGGCACACGCCGCGACCCCGGCTTCCTCGACCTCAGACTTACAGCCAATATCGGCGGCACTACGACAACACACCATATTAAAGTGGGCTTCTCGGTGGATAATATCCAGCCCTACACCAAAGAGCCATCAGACTTCATGACCTTCTGGCAGAAAGAGCTTGACGAGCTGAAGAGCGTGCCCCTCACCTACACCATGAACCCTGCCCATGAATACGACACCGACAAGGCAGATGCCTATCTCGTGCGCCTCGAAGTGAACAGACAGGGACAGTGCATCTATGGCTATCTGTTCATCCCCAAGGGCCACATAAAAGGCTCGTGCCCGGTGGTGCTCTGTCCTCCGGGAGCAGGCGTGAAGACCATCAAGGAACCGCTGCGCCACCGCTATTATGCCGACAGCGGCTGCATCCGCTTCGAGATGGAGATTCACGGGCTCGACCCGAGGATGAGCGACCGGCAGTTCAAGGAGATAAGCAAGGCCTTCAATACCGGTGCCAATGGCTATCTGTGTCAGGGATTGTATTCTCGCGATGATTATTATATGAAGCATGTCTACCTCGGACTGGTGCGTGCCATAGATTTCCTTACCTCTCTGCCTGAGTGGGACGGAAAGAACGTTGCCGTGCAGGGTGGCAGCCAGGGCGGTGCGCTGAGTCTTGTGGCGGCGGCGCTCGACAGCCGTGTGACGCTCTGCTGCGCAAATCATCCGGCTCTTGCCGACATGGCGGCCTACCGCGATAAGGGACGCACGGGCGGCTACCCTCACATAGAGCGCATAGGGGTGCTCAACGAGCAAACGGAGAAGACCCTGCAGTATTATGATGTGGTGAATTTCGCACGCCACATCTCCTGTCCTGTACGTATGACATGGGGGTATAACGACAACACCTGTCCGCCGACAACCAGCTATGCCGTATGGAATGTGCTCCGTTGTCCCAAGTCTTCGCTCATTACTCCCATCAATGAGCATTGGACCAGCGACGCTACCGAAAGGGAGCATTGCGAATGGATTCTTTCAAATCTCATCAAGTAGGTGTAGGGGATAAAATATTTACATTGAAACGGCCTAATGACCGTTTGGGGGTTAAGGATGCCAACAAGGCCGGACCTGCTGTCTTAAGGGCAAAACTGCTTTATGTCGATTGAGATAGAAGAGTTGTCACCACCTGAATTAACCCAAATCGGTCATTAGACCGTTTAATGTATAATTTTAATAACTGCTTGCAGTCTTTTGCTTTTTATAAGGCGTCTTTTGCTTGTTTTTAATTCGCAATAGCCCGCTATTACTCATTAAAAGCCAAACAAAATCCACTCTTCTAAAAAACAAAATCCAGGCAAGCCCTAATGACCGATTTGGGATTAACGAAAAACTGAAAAAATGAAAAAAACTGTCAGATTGTCTGGTTTTTTGTTGTAACATGCTGACACCCAGCCAGTTGACTGTTATCCAACTGTCAGCCAATTGTCTGGATGGTTTGCTTATGTCAGATGTGAGGAATTCATACGACAGGAATTGTATGCGTTGGTAGAATCCAGGGAAAAGGAATAGGAGTACTACAAAATTAATATATTGGGCATGTGTCTGCCAGCAATTCTGCCCAACAGGGGCAAGCAGCGTGCCCCAGTTGGGTAAGCACCTTGCCCCAGTTGGGCAAGCATGCTGCCCAAAAAGCAATCACTGTGTTCTTGTATGAATTAGAGTGTAGTGTGGAGATGACAATGCAAACGTTTGCATTGTTTTTTCATGCGTTTTTCACTTTTCGGATTATTTACATATTTCAGAAGTTCCTAACTTTGCCAACGCTAAAGAGTCAATAAAAGTGAGAATTATCATAGCCTTGCAAAAAATGCAGGCCATATAACATAATCCCGTAAGTCAAAAATGACGCTAACATTATAGTAACAATGAAAAAATCAGTTAAAAGCCTGTTGACTCTCCTGTTGCTTCTGGGAGTAACGTTGGAGATGAAGGCGGCAGATGTATATCTGCTTACAGCCCAAACAATCAATGGTGTCGTTGGTAAGTATGAAGTGCCAAGCAACCATCAGCTTGCTCAGAACACTTCTTATGGCAGCAATGTGTATTCCCTTAAAATCACTTCCATGCCCGAAGGGGGATTCTGTTTCCGTATCGGAGTGTCAGAGTGGAGTAATCAGATTCAGCCTAAAGTCAATGATGCTCCGCTTACGATAAACGAGGAAGGAGCACAAGATCCCACCTCTTATTCTATAGAAAGCGGCTGTTATGGAAGCAGCAATGCCTGGAAAGTAAGCTATACTGCGAACGAATATGAATATCTCACGGTTAATGTGGACATCACAGAAGGCTCGACGCGTCGCGTATGGATAGAAGGAAAGAAGAAAACTTCCGCAGGAGGAAGCGATGAGCCTGTTGCACAGTCAACAGATGTCGAACCGGGTTACTATCTCGTGGGCAATTTCTTCTCAGAACATAATGTCGGCAGAGACGTTAATCCGGGAGGCGACGGCGCAGAGATAGATTACACAAAACATGTGTATTTCAAATTCGAACAGCAAAAAGACAATAGCTATGCGTTCAGCATCCCGGCATGCCTCACGGCACATGCACAGATTCTTGCTGTTGACGATTATGGCAATAAGAAGGTTTACGGACCGGGCGAGGTATTCAAGCTGCATGGTGAAAAGGATAATACCAGCGCATTGCCGTTAACAAACGGAGCGGTGGGAACTATTTGTGGAACAACAGCGGCAAAGACACTTGTCGGTTCTGAGACATTAGCAGAGAACGGCAACTACTGGGATCTCGTGACCCGCAATGACAATGTGACAGACGACGATGGCATGTATACCTTCAGCTTCACGCTTGACGAAGGAAACCCCTCCGGCTGGCAGGTGAAGCATGATGCCACGACACGTGTGGCTTATATCCTTGGCGACATGGAAGGGGCAACGGCGCAGCCGCTCTTCGATAAGCGTATAAGTGGTGGAGATACGGGCAGATACAGCGACAATAATGTGGCTTCGCTCTATTTCAACGGTCGTAACAACTATTGGTGTATAGGATATGTAGTGAATACAGTGAATAGCAATACAGCTAAAGAACAGTATGAACAGGCAATAAAGGCTACGCCCGATATTCATGTCACAGCGAGCGTGAATGCCAACCACGATGACAACTCCGGAACTCACGATAAGCTCTTCTTCCTCGGCAATGGAGGACATCCCTATAATACTAGCGATAAACGCAACAAGGTCAGGCCTAACCAGAAACCCTTCACCCTTAATCTGTATGGTATAAAGAGGGTACAGTTTAATGCCAATAAGGGTGACAACGAACTGGCGAAGTTAGATGGCAGTTATGGCATGTCGGCCGAGATAGAATTAAAAGGTGACAATAACAAAGCCGACTTCACGATAAATACCATGTCCATGATAGGTGATGCTGTGGGAGGAACTTATGATGCGGAAACTGGCAAGTGGAATTATGATTCTAAGGCAGGAGACATGGAGTATGACGCCAATGAGCGTTGCTTCTCGTTGACGATATCTACCGAAGAGGAAAAATACACCACCCCACATTATTTCAGGTTCGTTGCCAACCATGACGCAGCGCAGAACTGGGGCGAGACAGAAGATAATGTGACAAAAAATACAGGACTTGCCAGACCCAGATATGATGGCGCAGATGATGACAATCACTCTTGTATGGCAGGCGATCCGAACGATGTGCAGCATCGTACTGATGCCAGAGGAGAGACCGAGGCTGACTCCAAAATCAGAACGGATATCCTTTGGAACCGTCCCGCAGGAATCTGGAGGATAAAGTTTTACCCTGGGCTCGACAAGGACAATAAGGATGTATCCTACTACACCATAACAGGAACAAAAGTCGTCAAGATGCCTTTCACCTATCGCGTAGGGAGGTTTATCCGTACGTATAGCAACAGTGTTGCAATGGCACCCGCAAAAAACAATGTGAAGGTGTATGCGGCATATAAGTATGAACCACCGAAGGAGGTGAAAGACTGCTATTCTGAGGGTAAGGAGTATCTTCGTGAACTCAGTTACGTACCGGCAAACATGGGAGTAGTGCTCGTGGGTGAGGTGCCTGAGGGCGAATACTCAGACGGTGTTAAAGTGGATTTCTATTTGAAAGAGAAAACGGAAGAATTTGTTGACAAATACGAAGATTTGTGGACAAAGGCAGAAACTTATGTAGCTGCAGGTGATAAGTGGAACAACTATCTCGTGCCGACAGTCTCGGCTATCGACAAACTTGGAAATGCTGATACCGACGATAAAGGGACCATACTCCACCGTTACTTCGGACTTGGAAACTTCTATTCCACAAAATATTACAAGGAGAATTACAAGGAGAATAAGATCGGAGACGATTATATCGGTTTCTTCCGCCTTACGGAGAATGGTAGAAGCGGTGCCAACAAGGCTTATCTGAGTATTCCGGCAAATGCTGTCGTTGATAACGGAGTGGGAGCTACGTACGGCTATATCGACTACAACGGACAGCTTCTTGGAAATGTGGCAGATACGAATAATCAGTCGCTTGCGAAAATGGCTGTCATCTTCGACGACGAAGACAATGGCGGAACAACGACTGCCGTAAGAGAAGTGAAGATGGATACTGCAGACGCCGACGCACCGTTCTATACCCTTCAGGGAGTAAAGGTGTCACGACCTGTCAAAGGAGTGTATATCCATAATGGAAAGAAATTCATCAAATAAAATTTGCGACTCATGAAAAAATATATAAAACCAGAGGTTAAGGTGTATAGAACACATGTTGAGTCTTTGCTTGCTGCTGAAAGCGGAGGACAATTTACTGAAGGTGATGCAAAGAGACATAACAATTCTCTCTTTGATGAAGAATACGATGACAGTCAGACTGGCAAGGGCAGTCTTTGGGATTACGACTGGAATAATATGAGATAACAATAGGTTATAGTTGTCTTAAGGTAAGTTTGTTAGCGCGAGACAGTCTATAGGAGCTTTTGCGGATGCTTTTCCCCCAAAAGGACTCTTGTAGATTGTCTCTTTTTTTATCCCTACTTGCTTATAATACGGATATTTTGCCTAAATTTGCAAAGGAACATTATATGTCGGTAAATAAGCAATAGTGATAACAGCAAAAAAAGAATATGAAAAACAGAATTACAGAACTTTTCGGAATAGAATATCCCGTGATACAGGGAGGAATGGTGTGGTGTAGCGGTTGGCGACTGGCTGCCGCAGTGAGCGAAGCCGGCGGACTGGGACTCCTCGGTGCGGGATCCATGCATCCCGAAACGCTTCTCGAACATATACGCAAGATGAAAGAGGCTACCCGGAAACCATGGGGCATCAACCTGCCGCTGATGTATCCGGAGATAGACACTCTGATAGACATGATAATAGCCGAGGGGGTGAAGATAGTTTTCACCTCGGCAGGCAGTCCTAAGAAATATACCGCCCGCTTCCATGCCGCCGGCATCAAGGTGGCACACGTGGTGTCGAGCAGCAAGTTCGCAGCCAAATGCGAAGAAGCCGGTGTAGACGCCGTGGTGGCAGAAGGCTTCGAGGCAGGAGGACACAACGGCAGGGAGGAAACCACCA
>ERZ791617.560-NODE-560-length-22142-cov-16.6051_pt1 | contig 22142 bp, 15 predicted proteins | sample MGYA00510272_ERZ791617 | MGnify/ENA primary metagenome ERZ791617 (study PRJEB30046, sample SAMN00715200) | human gut metagenome | study: EMG produced TPA metagenomics assembly of the A metagenome-wide association study of gut microbiota in type 2...
ATGGTCCTATGCCTCAGACACGTGAGCACGTGCTTCTCGCTCGCCAGGTAAACGTTCCACGTCTGGTTGTTTTCCTGAACAAGTGTGATATGGTTGAGGACGAGGAAATGCTCGAGCTCGTTGAGATGGAGATGCGTGAGCTTCTTGATCAGTACGAGTACGATGGCGACAATACTCCTATCGTCCGTGGTTCTGCTCTCGGTGCACTGAACGGTGTTGAAAAGTGGGTAGATAAGGTTATGGAGCTTATGGACGCTGTTGACACATGGATTCCACTGCCTCCACGTGACTTGGATAAGCCATTCTTGATGCCTGTTGAGGACGTATTCTCAATCACTGGTCGTGGTACTGTTGCTACTGGTCGTATCGAGACTGGTCGCGTTAAGGTTGGCGACGAGGTTGAGCTGCTCGGTCTCGGTGAGGACAAGAAGTCAGTTGTAACTGGCGTTGAGATGTTCCGCAAGCTCCTCGAAGAGGGTGAGGCTGGTGACAACGTTGGTCTGCTGCTCCGTGGTATCGACAAGAACGAGATCAAGCGTGGTATGGTTCTCTGCCACCCAGGACAGATCAAGCCTTACAAGAAGTTCCAGGCTCAGATCTACGTTCTGAAGAAAGAGGAAGGTGGACGCCACACTCCATTCGGAAACAAGTATCGTCCTCAGTTCTACCTCCGTACGATGGACTGTACAGGTGAGATCTCTCTTCCAGAGGGAGTTGAGATGGTAATGCCTGGTGACAACGTAACAATCACTGTAGACTTGATCTACGCTGTTGCTCTGAACGTTGGTCTCCGTTTCGCTATCCGTGAGGGTGGTCGTACAGTAGGTGCTGGTCAGATCACAGAGATCATCGATGACTAATCAATAGTCTTCAGATAAATACAAGAGTTCCGTTTGGAATAAAGCGGAACTCTTTTTTACGGGAATAGCTCAGTTGGTAGAGCACTGGTCTCCAAAACCAGGTGTCGGGAGTTCGAGCCTCTCTTCCCGTGCTAATTCAATAATTATGTTCAAAAAGTTTGGAAATTATTGCAAGGTTTGTTACGACGAACTTGCGCATAAAACTACTTGGCCGACGCGGGGTGAGTTGACCCACAATGCTATGGTTGTATTATCTGCTTCCTTGATCATAGCACTTGTAGTCTTCGCAATGGACTCCGTGTTCAGCTTTGTCATGAGTGTGGTTTATCCTAACTAATCGTTTGAGAAAATGGCTGAAACTAAGAGAAACTGGTATGTTCTTCGTGCCGTTAGCGGAAAAGAAGCTAAGGTGAAAGAATACATCGAAGCAGAATTAAAACACAACGAATTGCTTTCTAAGTATGTTTTTCAGGTATTCATACCTACAGAAAAACATGCTACTTTGCGTAATGGTAAGCGTGTCGTGAAAGAGAAAATCGCTCTTCCGGGATATGTTCTTATCGAGGCGGAGTTGAAAGGCGATACTGCTCACACATTGAGGTTCATGCCAAACGTTTTGGGTTTTCTTGGCGGTCTGGATCATCCTACTCCTGTAAAGCAGTCTGATATCAACCGTATGTTCGGAAGCGCCGAGGAGTCTGAGATAGTGGATGAGGTTGCAATCCCATACATTGTCAACGACACCGTGAAGGTGACCGACGGACCATTCAGTGGTTTCACTGGAGTTATCGAAGAGGTAAATACTGAGAAGCACAAGCTGAAGGTTATGGTTAAGATCTTCGGACGTAAGACACCGCTTGAGTTGAGTTTTATGCAAGTAACAAAAGAGTAACTCGCTGTTACGGGTGTGTGACTCTTTTATAATAATCAATTTTTAATAAACAAAGAAATGGCTAAAGAAGTTGCTGGATTAATCAAATTACAGATTAAAGGTGGCGCTGCAAATCCTTCACCTCCAGTAGGACCTGCATTGGGTTCTAAAGGTATTAATATCATGGGATTCTGCAAGGAGTTCAACGCCCGTACCCAGGACAAGGCAGGTAAGGTATTGCCAGTTGTTATTACATATTACACTGACAAGTCGTTCGATTTCGTAATCAAGACACCTCCTGCTGCAGTACAGTTGAAAGAGGCTGCTAAGATCAAGAGTGGTTCTGCTCAGCCTAATCGTCAGAAGGTTGCTTCACTTACTTGGGATCAGGTAAAGGTAATCGCTGAGGATAAGATGAAGGACTTGAACTGCTTCACTGTAGAGTCAGCTATGAAGCTCATCGCTGGTACTGCAAGAAGTATGGGTATTACTGTAAAGGGAGACTTCCCTGGTAAATAATTTAAAACTTCAATTAGAAAAATGAGTAAACTGACAAAAAATCAAAAATCAGTAGCTGATAAGGTTGAAGCAGGGAAGATGTACACATTGAAAGAGGCTGCAGAGTTGGTAAAGGAGATTACTACTACCAAGTTTGACGCATCTCTCGATATCGATGTACGTTTAGGTGTTGACCCACGTAAGGCTAACCAGATGGTTCGTGGCGTTGTTTCATTGCCAAACGGTACCGGTAAGGTTACTCGCGTGCTCGCACTCTGTACTCCTGATCAGGAAGCTGCTGCTAAGGAAGCAGGCGCTGACTACGTAGGTCTCGACGAGTATGTTGAGAAGATTAAGGGTGGTTGGACAGATATTGATGTCATCATCACAATGCCATCTTGCATGGGTAAGATTGGTCCTTTGGGTCGTGTTCTCGGTCCTCGTGGATTGATGCCTAACCCTAAGAGTGGTACTGTAACTATGGATGTTGCTAAGGCAGTTAAGGAAGTTAAGCAAGGTAAGATTGACTTCAAGGTTGATAAGGCTGGTATTATCCACACATCAATCGGCAAGGTCAGCATGACACCTGAGCAGATCTACGGAAATGCTAAGGAGTTCATCAATACAGTTATCAAGTTGAAGCCTGCTGCTGCTAAAGGTACATATATCAAGAGTATCTTTATTTCAAGCACTATGAGTAAGGGTATCAAGATTGATCCTAAATCAGTTGAATAACTCTAAAAGTTTTGTAAAATGAAAAAGGAAGTAAAAGATACTATAGTTGTTGAACTTGGCGAGAAACTCAAAGAGTTCGCTCACTTCTATCTGGTTGACGTTCACGGACTGGACGCCGCCAAGACAAGCGACTTGCGCCGCAAGTGCTTCAAGAGTGAGATTCAGATGGTTGTTGTGAAGAATAATCTTCTTCGCAAGGCGTTCGAGGCTTCTGAAATCGATTTCGAGCCTCTCTACAGCTGCTTGAAGGGTAGCACAGCTGTTTTGTTCTGTAACACAGCTAATGTTCCTGCTAAGTTGCTGAAGAGCTATGTCAAGGAAGGTATTCCTACACTCAAGGGTGCTTATGCTGAGGAAGGTCTCTTCGTAGGTGCTGACAAACTTGAGGAACTTGCAGCTCTCAAGAGCAAGAACGAGGTTATCGCAGACATTGTTGCTTTGCTTCAGTCTCCTGCAAAGAACGTCGTTTCAGCTCTCCAATCAGGTGCAAACACTATCCACGGTGTGCTTAAGACTTTAGGCGAGCGTCCTGAATAAAAACAATTAAAGTCACTAACATTAACATTAAAAAAACAATAAAAATTTAGAATAAAATGGCAGATATCAAAGCTATTGCTGAAGAATTGGTAAATTTGACAGTTAAGGAAGTAAACGAGTTGGCAACAGTCCTGAAGGACGAGTACGGAATTGAGCCTGCTGCTGCAGCTGTTGCTGTTGCTGCTGGTCCTGCTGCTGGTGGTGCAGCTGAGGCAGAGGAGAAGACTTCTTTCGACGTTGTTCTCGCTGAGGTAGGTGGCGCTAAGCTTCAGGTTGTAAAGGCTGTTAAGGAGGCTTGCGGTCTTGGTCTGAAGGAGGCTAAGGAGCTCGTTGACGGAGCACCTTCTACATTGAAGGAGGGTTTGGCTAAGGCTGAGGCTGAGAACCTGAAGAAGGCTATCGAAGAGGCTGGTGCTAAGGTTGAGCTCAAGTAATTGAGTATTAAAAAATATTTAAGGTTAAGGTTCTTCCAATAGAAGAGTCTTAACCTTTTTGTGTCTTTGCGCTTCTGTTGTTAACCACCGCAGCAGTGGCTCCGGCTCTCCTTTGAGAGTCTTCTATATATTCAATGGTGGCTTATATAACGGTAACAAAAATCTGTAATGGCTTCTAAAATCGTTGATAACAGAGTAAACTTTGCCAGCATCAAGAATCCGATGCCGTATCCGGATTTCCTCGATGTGCAATTAAAGTCTTTTAGAGACTTCCTGCAGTTGGACACTCCGCCTGAGGAACGTGAGAACGACGGTTTGTACAAGGTGTTCTCTGAGAATTTCCCTATAACCGACACTCGTAATAATTTCGTTCTTGAGTTCTTGGACTACTATATCGACCCGCCTCGCTACTCTATTGATGAGTGTCTGGAGCGTGGTCTTACATATAGTGTGCCTTTGAAGGCCAAGATGAAACTATACTGTACGGACCCTGAGCATGAGGACTTCGGTACTGTTATCGAGGATGTCTTCCTCGGTACAATCCCTTATATGACGAGTAATGGTACTTTCGTGATTAATGGAGCAGAGCGTGTTGTTGTATCTCAGCTGCACCGTTCGCCTGGCGTTTTCTTCAGCCAGGGCGTGCACGCCAACGGTACTGCACTCTATTCTGCCCGTATCATCCCGTTCAAGGGTTCATGGATTGAGTTTGCTACTGACATCAACAACGTTATGTTCGCTTACATCGACCGTAAGAAGAAGTTGCCTGTAACTACTCTTCTGCGTGCCATCGGTTTTGAGTCAGACAAGGACATCCTGCAGATATTCGACCTTGCCGAGGAGGTTAAGGTGAACAAGAAGAATCTGAAGGAGGCCGTTGGCAGAACTCTTGCCGGAACGGTATTGAAGAGCTGGAATGAGGATTTCGTTGACGAGGACACCGGTGAGGTTGTATCAATCGAGCGCAACGAGGTCATCATGGAGCGTGAGACTGTCATCACAAAGGAGAACATGGAGGACATCATCGACAGCGGTGCTTCTACTATCCTTCTCCACAAGGATGCCGAGTCTGCAAACAAGTACTCCATCGTGTTCAACACATTGCAGAAAGACCCGACAAACTCTGAGAAGGACGCCGTGCTCTACATCTACAAGCAGCTGCGTAATGCAGATCCTGCTGATGAGGCAAGTGCAAAGGAGGTTATCCAGAACCTGTTCTTCTCTGACAAGCGTTATGACTTGGGCAAGGTGGGCCGTTACCGCATCAACAAGAAACTGGGTCTTGATACCGACGAGGATGTTCGTATCCTGACCAAAGAAGATATAATCGAGATCATCAAGTATCTCATCCAGCTGGTTAACTCCAATGCTACAGTCGATGATATCGACCACTTGAGCAACCGTCGTGTACGCACCGTCGGCGAGCAGTTGAGCAACCAGTTCTCTATCGGTCTGGCTCGTATGAGCCGCACAATCCGTGAGCGTATGAACGTGCGCGACAATGAGGTGTTCAAGCCAACAGACTTGATCAACACCAAGACAATCTCAAGTGTCATCAACTCATTCTTCGGCACCAACCCATTGTCACAGTTCATGGACCAGACCAACCCGCTTGCTGAGGTAACCCACAAGCGTCGTCTCTCTGCCCTCGGACCTGGCGGTCTGTCAAGAGAGCGTGCCGGATTCGAGGTTCGTGACGTTCACTACACACACTATGGTCGTCTGTGTCCTATCGAGAGTCCTGAGGGTCCTAACATCGGACTTATCTCTTCTCTCTGTGTGTATGCCAAGATAAATGAACTCGGATTCATCGAGACTCCATACCGTAAGGTTGAGAATGGTGTAGTAGACCTGAAGAACGAGGATGTCGTTTACCTTACCGCTGAGGATGAGGAAGACCACGTGATCGGTCAGGGAAATGCTCCGTTGAATGACGACGGTACGTTTATCCGCGAGGTTGTCAAGTGTCGTCAGGATGCCGACTTCCCAGTCGTGCCACCGACAGACGTTGACCTCATGGACGTTTCTCCACAGCAGATCGCTTCTATCGCTGCCGGACTCATCCCATTCTTGGAGCATGACGATGCTCACCGTGCGTTGATGGGATCCAACATGATGCGCCAGGCAGTTCCATTGCTCCACAATGAGGCACCTATCGTAGGTACCGGAGTCGAGAAGCAGGTATGTGTAGACTCACGTACTATGATCACTGCCGAGGGCGAAGGCGTTATCGAATATGTTGACGCTACCACAATCCGTATCCTCTACGACAGAACCGAGGACGAGGAATTCGTAAGCTTCGAGCCGGCGCTCAAGGAATACCGCATACCTAAGTTCCGTCGTACCAACCAGAACATGACCATCGACCTCCGTCCTATCTGCAACAAGGGACAGAGAGTGAAGAAGGGCGATATCCTGACAGAGGGTTATGCTACAGAGGATGGCGAGCTCGCACTCGGTCGCAACCTGCTCGTGGCCTACATGCCATGGAAGGGTTACAACTATGAGGACGCCATCGTGCTCAACGAGCGTATCGTCCGTGACGACGTGCTGACATCTGTTCATGTCGACGAGTTCTCTCTCGACGTGCGTGAGACAAAGCGCGGTACTGAGGAGTTCACAAACGATATTCCTAACGTCAGCGAAGAGGCAACCAAGGACCTCGATGACAACGGTATCATCCGTGTCGGTGCCCGTGTAGAGCCAGGCGATATCCTCATCGGTAAGATTTCTCCAAAGGGAGAGAGCGACCCGTCACCAGAGGAGAAGCTTCTGAGAGCCATCTTCGGCGACAAGGCAGGTGATGTGAAGGATTCTTCATTGAAGGCCAACCCATCATTGAGCGGTGTGGTAATCGACAAGAAGCTGTTCTCTCGTGCTATCAAGACCCGTGCTTCAAAGCAGAAGGACAAGGTTATCCTTGCTAAGATAGACGAGGAGTATGAGGCAAAGATCGACGACCTGAAGGATATCCTCGTTGACAAGCTCCTGACTCTCACCGAGGACAAGGTTTGCCAGGGCATCAAGGACTATTCACGTGCCGAGATCATCACAAAGGGCAGCAAGTTCACCGCTACCCAGCTCATGAACATCAACTATGAGGAAATCCAGTCGAACAACTGGACTGACGATGACCATACAAACGGCTTGATTTCAAAGCTCATCACAAACTTCCTGAAGAAGGCAAAGCTTCTCGATGCAGAGAACAAGCGTCGCAAGTTCGCCATCACCATCGGCGACGAGCTGCCATCGGGCATCCTGCAGATGGCAAAGGTATACATCGCCAAGAAGCGTAAGATCGGTGTCGGCGACAAGTTGGCCGGACGCCACGGTAACAAGGGTATCGTGTCGAAGATCGTTCGCCAGGAGGATATGCCGTTCTTGCCGGACGGACGTCCTGTTGACTTGGTGCTCAACCCATTGGGTGTGCCTTCACGTATGAACCTCGGCCAGATTTTCGAGGCTATCCTCGGTGCTGCCGGAAAGCGTCTCGGCGTGAAGTTCGCTACTCCTATCTTCGACGGTGCCCACCTCGACGACCTCAAGGAGTGGACAGACAAGGCAGGTTTGCCAAACCTCGGTTCTATGCACCTCTATGACGGTGAGACAGGAGAGATGTTCGACCAGCCGGCTACAGTGGGTATCACATACTTCCTCAAGCTCGGCCACATGGTAGAGGACAAGATGCACGCCCGTTCTATCGGTCCGTACTCACTCATCACCCAGCAGCCACTCGGTGGTAAGGCGCAGTTCGGTGGACAGCGTTTTGGAGAGATGGAGGTCTGGGCACTCGAGGCATTCGGTGCAAGTCATGTATTGCAGGAGATTCTGACCATCAAGTCAGACGACGTAGTAGGCCGTTCCAAGGCTTATGAGGCAATCGTCAAGGGCGAGCCTATGCCGACAGCCGGCATCCCAGAGTCTCTCAATGTGTTGCTCCATGAGCTGCGTGGCCTTGGTCTGAGCGTTACCCTCGACTAATATTGCAACTCTTTACTCATACATATATAAACAAGAATTATGGCTTTTAAGAAAGATACAAAGATAAAGAGTAATTTCACGAAGATTACCATCAGCTTAGCATCGCCAGAGGAAATCCTCGAGAATTCATTCGGTGAGGTTACCAAGCCTGAAACCATAAACTACCGTACATACAAACCGGAGCGCGACGGACTCTTCTGCGAGCGCATCTTCGGTCCTACAAAGGATTTCGAGTGTGCCTGCGGAAAGTACAAGCGTATCAGATACAAAGGCATCGTCTGCGACCGATGCGGTGTGGAAGTCACCGAGAAAAAGGTACGTCGTGAGCGTACCGGCCATATCGAGCTTGTAGTTCCAGTGGCCCACATCTGGTATTTCCGCTCATTGCCGAACAAGATCGGCTACCTGCTCGGACTGCCTACCAAGAAGCTCGACTCTGTGGTATACTATGAGAAGTATATCGTTGTGCAGCCAGGTGTGCTGGCTGGCAGAATGGATGCTGAGAAGGAAGAGGAACTCAACGGTTCCCACAAGATGGACCTCCTCACAGAGGACGAGTATCTCGATCTTATGGATCAGATTCCAGAGGACAACGAGTATCTTGATGATTCAGATCCAAACAAGTTCATCGCAAAGATGGGAGCCGAGGCTATCTACGACCTCTTGGCAGGTCTCGACCTCGACTCACTCTCATACGAACTCCGCGACCGCGCCAATACCGATTCATCACAGCAGCGCAAGACAGAGGCTCTGAAGCGTCTGCAGGTGGTAGAGGCATTCCGTGGAAGCAGCAACGTGAACCGTCCTGAGTGGATGATCATGAAGATCATCCCTGTCACTCCACCGGAGCTCCGTCCGTTGGTGCCGCTGGATGGTGGACGTTTCGCCACATCCGACCTCAACGACCTTTATCGTCGTGTCATCATACGTAACAACCGTCTGAAGCGACTCATCGAGATCAAGGCTCCAGAGGTAATCCTCCGCAACGAGAAGCGTATGCTTCAGGAGGCTGTTGACAGCTTGTTCGACAACTCCCGCAAGAGCAGCGCCGTGAAGAGCGAGTCAAACCGTCCGTTGAAGTCACTCTCCGACTCTCTGAAGGGTAAGGCAGGACGTTTCCGTCAGAACCTCCTCGGTAAGCGTGTCGACTATTCAGCACGTTCAGTTATCGTCGTTGGTCCTGAGCTGAAGATGGGCGAGTGCGGTCTTCCTAAGCTGATGGCAGCAGAGCTCTACAAGCCATTCATCATCCGCAAGCTCATCGAGCGCGGCATCGTGAAGACCGTGAAGAGCGCCAAGAAGATCGTTGACCGTCGTGAGCCTGTTATCTGGGATATCCTTGAGAATGTGATGAAGGGTCATCCGGTTCTCCTTAACCGTGCCCCTACGCTTCACCGTCTCGGTATCCAGGCCTTCCAGCCTAAGCTCATCGAGGGTAAGGCAATCCAGCTCCATCCGTTGGCTTGTACTGCGTTCAACGCCGACTTCGACGGTGACCAGATGGCTGTCCACCTCCCATTGAGCAACGAGGCAGTGCTCGAGGCACAGATTCTGATGCTCCAGAGCCACAACATCCTCAACCCTGCCAACGGTGCGCCTATCACGGTGCCGTCACAGGATATGGTGCTTGGTCTTTACTATATCACCAAGATCCGTCCGGGTGCTAAGGGAGAGGGCCTTACATTCTACGGTCCGGAAGAGGCTATCATCGCCCACAACGAAGGCCGTTGTGATCTCCACGCCCAGGTCAAGGTCGTTGTCAAGGACCTTGCCGACAATGGTGGCTACGAGCAGAAACTCGTTGAGACATCAGTAGGTCGTGTAATCGTGAATGGCATCATTCCAGACGAGGTAGGTTACGTAAACAAGGTAATCTCCAAGAAGAGCTTGCGTGACATCATCTCTGATGTTATCAAGGCAGTAGGTTTCGCCCGTGCCTGCGAGTTCCTCGATGGTATCAAGAACCTCGGTTACCGTATGGCATACCTCGCCGGACTTTCCTTCAACCTCGACGACATCATCATCCCAGAGGAGAAGAAAGCACTCGTTGAGCGTGGAAATGACGAAGTACGTCAGATTACTGACAACTATAATATGGGATTCATCACCGACAAGGAGCGTTACAACCAGGTAATCGATGCCTGGACACACGTCAACAACGAGCTTGGTGATGTATTGATGAAGCAGATGACAGAGGCCGATCAGGGATTCAACGCCGTATACATGATGCTTGACTCTGGAGCCCGTGGTTCTAAAGACCAGATCCGTCAGCTTGCCGGTATGCGTGGACTTATGGCCAAGCCACAGAAGGCTGGTGCTGAGGGTGCACAGATTATCGAGAACCCTATCTTGTCTAACTTCAAGGAGGGAATGAGCGTGTTGGAGTACTTCATCTCTACCCACGGTGCCCGTAAGGGTCTTGCCGATACCGCCATGAAGACTGCCGACGCCGGATATCTGACCCGTCGTCTTGTTGACGTTTCTCACGACGTCATCATCAACGAGGAAGACTGCGGCACATTGCGCGGACTTGTATGCACAGCTCTGAAGAACGGCGACGAGGTTATCTCTACCCTCTATGAGCGCATCCTCGGCCGTGTGTCAGTACACGATATCGTGAATCCTCAGACTGGCGAGCTTATCGTGGCTGCCGGCGACGAGATCACAGAGTCTATCGCCCAGGCTATCGAGGACTCTCCAATCGAGAGCGTCGAGATCCGTTCAGTGCTCACCTGCGAGAGCAAACACGGCGTCTGCATGAAGTGTTACGGACGTAACCTCGCTACCAGCCGTATGGTTCAGAAGGGTGAGGCAGTAGGAGTCATCGCCGCACAGGCTATCGGTGAGCCAGGTACACAGCTTACCCTCCGTACGTTCCACGCCGGTGGTGTGGCTGCCAACGCAGCCGCCAATGCCACTATCGTAGCAAAGAACGATTCAAAGATTGAATTCGATGAGTTGCGCACGGTGCCATTCGTTGAAAAAACCGACGATGGCAGCGACCGCGAGTGCGAGATGGTAGTGAGCCGTCTGGCTGAAATCCGCTTCATCGATCCACATACAGGCATCACGCTTTCTTCTATGAACGTGCCTTACGGTAGCTCGCTCTACCACAAGGCAGGCGATGTGCTCGCCAAGGGTGAGGTAATCGCCAAGTGGGACCCATTCAACGCCGTCATCGTTACAGAGTATGCCGGTACGCTGAAGTTCCGCGACGTTATCGAGGGCGTTACCTACCATTCAGAGACCGACGATACCACCGGACTCACCGAGACCATCATCACCGAGTCTAAGGACAAGAGCAAGGTGCCAACCTGCGACATCATAGATGAGAACGGCGAGGTGATTGGAACATACAACCTCCCTGTGGGTGGTCACGTTGTGGTGGTAGACGGTCAGAAGGTGGCAACCGGTGTCACTCTCGTCAAGATTCCACGTTCTGTCGGCAAGGCAGGAGATATCACGGGAGGTCTCCCACGAGTAACAGAGCTCTTCGAGGCCCGCAACCCATCCAATCCTGCTGTAGTGTCAGAAATCGACGGTGAGGTTACAATGGGCAAGGTAAAGCGTGGTAACCGTGAGATCATCGTTACATCGAAGACTGGCGAGCAGCGTAAATATCTCGTTTCGCTCTCTAAGCAGATTCTTGTGCAGGAGCACGACGCCGTACGCGCCGGAACACCGCTCTCCGACGGTTCTATCACCCCTGGCGATATCCTCGCCATCAAGGGTCCTACCGCCGTTCAGGAGTACATCGTCAACGAGGTACAGGACGTTTACCGTCTGCAGGGTGTGAAGATCAACGACAAGCACTTCGAAATCATCGTTCGTCAGATGATGCGTAAGGTTCAGATCAACGATCCGGGCGATACCACGTTCCTCGAGCAGCAGATGGTTGACAAGCTCGACTTCGCTGAGGAGAACGACCGCATCTGGGGCAAGAAGGTTGTAGTGGATGCTGGCGACAGCGACACACTCCAGAAGGGACAGATCATTACAGCCCGTCGTCTGCGCGACGAGAATTCAAGTCTGAAGCGCCGCGACCTCAAGCTCGTTCAGGTGCGTGATGCAGTGGCTGCTACATCTACTCAGATTCTCCAGGGTATCACACGTGCTGCCCTCCAGACCAAGAGCTTCATGTCGGCAGCATCTTTCCAGGAGACCACCAAGGTGCTCAACGAGGCTGCTATCCGCGGTAAGGTAGACCGTCTTGAGGGTATGAAGGAGAACGTTATCTGCGGTCACCTCATCCCTGCCGGTACCGGTCTTCGCGAGTTCGAGAAAATCATCGTTGGCTCTCAGGAGGAGCACGACCGTATGCAGGCAAACCGCAAGAACGTAATCGACTACTCCGACAAGCAGACCATTGAGGAGAACTAATTCTGACTATACATGATTAAGAGAAGGGTGGACCACAGTTTCCGCTATTCTCTTTCTGAAAACAATAAACGCTATGAGGGCTGTCCTGTTGATATGGGACAGCCCTCATCGTGTTTTTGCATGTCATTATTCGTAATTGTATAAAGTGATAGTAGGTTTGCTCCATATCCAGTCTGACGTTAAGGTCAGACTTGGGGCTTAGAAGATTGTTTTATTCTACAATAAAGCGGCATGTAGGGAGATTTCTGATTTCTCCTTCATGCCGCTTTTCCTTGTATGAGATGTTGTTTCAATAATCTGTTTCACTCCTTTCTCGCATATGGTTTAATTAAATAAATATCTTTTACACGAAGTTTATACCCGTTTTTGCATAAAATTCGTGCAGTTTTCTTCAAATTCTGCATCAATCTCGTGCAGATTCCTTTGAAAACTGCATCAATCTCGTGCAGATTCTGAATTCGGGCTTGATTAAATGAAAGTCTTGTGTCTTTTCATTTTTTTGCATTATCTTTGCAAAGACATAGAAAACACAGGAAACCTAAGTTGGAATACAGAAAATATAATATCACATGAATATAGACAGAAGAATACGCAAAAGAGTGAAGACACTCGCCATGAGCCTTGTCCTCACCTTTGCCGTGGCCACGCCGCAGGGCAAGGCGTCAGCACAGGGCATACTGCCCAAACCACAGTCGTATGCGCCAGCCAAAGGGACATTCCATACCCGTGGCAGACAAGTGAGAGTGGAGAACAGGGTGGGGGACATCGCCCGCAACATCTATTCCGAGCCATGGATGGCTGCCAGCAAGGAAGGCGCCTGTCAGGTGATGATATTCGACAGACTGTCTCCAAAGTCGATAGCCGGACTGACGCTGAAAGATGGGGCAGAAGCCGAAGCCTACCAGTTGCATGTTTCTCCCGACACCATCCTTATCCGAGCCGCCAGTGCCGACGGCTTCCGTCTGGCTTGGGCTACGGTGAGACAGTTGACTACGAAGAAGGGAGTGGCATGCTGCGATGTGGTTGACGCACCGGCATACAAGTGGCGTTCGATGATGCTCGATGTGTCGCGCCATTTCCGTTCCATCGACTTCCTGAAGCGTCAGATCGACGCCATGGCGCGATATAAGTTCAACCGCCTGCATCTGCATCTCACCGATGCCGCCGGATGGCGAATAGAGATAAAGCGATACCCCCGGCTCACCAACCTCGCCGCTTGGCGTCCCTATGCCACATGGCAGGAGTGGACCGACAACGGCGGAAAATACGTGGAGGAGGGCACACCGGGAGCCTACGGCGGATATTACACCCAGGACCAGCTGCGCGAGCTCGTAAGCTATGCCGCCGACCGGGGCATAACGATAGTGCCGGAGATAGAGATGCCGGGCCACTCAGAAGAAGTGCTCGCCGCCTATCCCGAACTCTCCTGCTCCCATGAGCCATACAAGGATTCCGACATGTGTCCCGGCAGTGTGGCAACATACGATTTCATGGAGAACGTGCTCCTTGAGGTGATGGACATATTCCCTTCGGAATATATCCACGTGGGAGGCGACGAGGCAGTGATGAAAGCCTGGGACAACTGTCTGCTCTGCCAGCGCATGATGAAAGAGCTGCATACCGACAAGGCAGGACTGCAGGCACATCTCATCACCCACTTCGGCAATTTCCTCAATGCCCACGGCAGACGCCTTGTGGGATGGGATGAGGTGATAGCCTCCCGTCTCGCCCCCAACACCACTGTGATGGTGTGGCGAGAGACCGACCTGGCACGCAAGGCTATCGAGCACGGCTACGATGTGGTGCTCTCGCCGGGCGACTACTGCTATATCGACAGATATCAGGATGCTCCCATCACCCAGCCCACGGCGATGGGCGGATACCTCACACTCAAGAAGATGTATGACTACGTGCCGGGCGATGACCTCACAGCAGACGAGCGCCGCCATATCACGGGCTTGCAGGCTAACCTGTGGGCAGAATACATACCGTCTGACGAGCAGATGGAGTATATGTTCTGGCCACGTGCGATGGCGATAGCCGAGATAGGATGGAACGGAGCAGAGAAGAAAGACTATGCCGACTTCCACCGTCGTGCCTTGGCAGAGTGTGACACTGTGAGGGCTATGGGAATCCACGCCTTCGACCTTCGTCATGAGATTGGCGAGCGCAAGGAGTCGTTCACTCCCGTAAAACATAAAGCGCGCGGCTGCCGTGTGACCTACAACACTCCGCTGCATCCCAAATACACTGCCGGTGGCGAACAGGCGCTTGTTGACGGAGTGCGTGGCGGCTGGACCTATGCCGACAAGAGGTGGCAGGGCTTCACAGGCACCGAGGGATGGTGTCTCGACGTGACGATAGACATGGGCAGCATACAGAAGCTGCATGAGGTGTCGGCGGTATTTATGCAGTCGCTCGGTCCGTGGATTTATTATCCTACCAAATATCGGGTTTCTCTGAGCGAAGACGGCAAGACATTCACTCAGGTGTATTCGCAAGACCAGCCGCAGCGCGACCCCTGTCGTGTTGGCTACCGCACTCAGGCATGGCATGGCAGCCGGAAGGCACGCTACGTGAGAGTGCAGGGCAGCTGCGACACCGAATTCGGATGGCTCTTCACCGATGAAATCGTGGTGAGATAAAAACAGCCTGATGACCGATTGGGAGTTAAGCACAATCGGTCATCAGGACTTGTATTCTGATATAATTAAGGTGTGGTTGATATGTAGAGCAGACTTTACTTATTATTGTCTTTTCCTCCAGATAATCTCTTTTGTTCGCGCTCAAAATTCTCCAAGAAATGAATCTCTACAGGCGAGAGGGCGTTCTTGGTGCGCTCCTTGAATCTGTCGTATTCCTGGTCGGCTTTCTCTTTGGCGAGTTTGGCGGAGATTTTGCCTGCATGGGTGAGGATGTCTTTTCGGGAGATACGGAGGAAATCATCGAGAATGTTTATCCAATCCTTCATATACATAGGTCGGTGCTCCTCGGCTTGCATTTCGGCGAAGTCAAGATACAGGCTTACGATGCGGTTCAGTGATTTTATCTCTTCGTGGGTGAGATAGTTCTTGGCTATTTCCGCTTCTGGTTTTGTTGGCATAGCTCCAGACCATGTTGTAAGTCCCATAAAGTCTTTCTCAGCATCGGCTCTTTCGTAAATTATTTCCGCCGCAGTATGACCATGAACAGAATAGTGCATCTTGTTTTGTACAGTCTTGAAGAACTTTTGTGTCATTTCCACTCGTGGGTCATAGTCGATACTGAGGGCATAAATCTCCAATACCTTGCGATAGAACACTTTTTCACTGGAGCGGATATCACGTATTCTTGCAAGCAGCTCGTCAAAGTAATTGCCACCTCCAGCTCTCTTCAACAGGTCATCGTTCATGGCGAAGCCTTTCACTATATACTCCTTCAATACCTTGGTTGCCCATATACGGAACTGAACGCCACGGTAGGAATGTACGCGGTAGCCTACGCTGATAATCATGTCGAGATTGTAAAAAGCCACTTGATGCTTCTGTAGCTTTCCTTCAATAGCACCGTGTTTAGTGGTTGTTGCAAAAAATGCAACAACCTCATTTTCGTCAAGTTCCCCGTCCTCCAACACATTCTTTATATGTCGTGAGATAGTGGACTTATTACGCTGAAACAACTCTGCCATCTGGTCAAGTGAGAGCCAGACAGTATCGTTTTGCAGCTTCACCTCTATCTGTGAATCACCGTCAGGAGTCTGATATAATAGAAATTGCCCTTTATCCATTGTTATTCTTTTCTTCTTAGCTTTTCTATCAGGTCATTTACAATTCTTGCTCCATATAGAATATAATGTCGCTTGATGCAAATATATATATATTCTCCGAAAATCCACCATTCTCCACGTTAAATAAAGGGAAATATGGCATACCCCCCGATCACAAGTTCACCAGAAAAGCCAATATCCAACAGGTTTGCAGATACAAAAAAATCCTCCATAATCGCTATAAGGATTATGGAGGATAATATTATGTAAATATCTTATGAACAAGATAATTACTTCTTGTTGAGGGCGAGGTCGATAGCTACGGCGATAGCCACTGTAGCACCTACCATCGGGTTGTTACCCATACCCAGGAAGCCCATCATCTCTACGTGGGCAGGAACTGAAGAAGAACCTGCGAACTGAGCGTCAGAGTGCATACGGCCCATGGTGTCGGTCATACCGTAAGAAGCAGGACCAGCAGCCATGTTGTCTGGGTGAAGAGTACGTCCGGTACCACCACCTGAAGCCACTGAGAAGTAAGGCTTGCCGGCAGCGAGACGCTCCTTCTTGTATGTACCGGCTACCGGGTGCTGGAAACGTGTCGGGTTTGTAGAGTTACCGGTGATGGAAACGTCTACATCCTCGCTCCAGTTGATAGCCACACCCTCGCGAACGTCGTTTGCACCGTAGCAGTTCACCTTTGCACGTGGACCGTCAGAGTAAGCGATGCGGTTAACGACCTTCAGCTCGCCAGTGTAGTAGTCGAATTCTGTCTGTACGTATGTGAAACCGTTGATACGGCTGATGATCATGGCAGCGTCCTTGCCGAGACCGTTGAGGATAACGCGCAGAGGATTCTTGCGAACCTTGTTTGCCATCTCAGCAATCTTGATGGCACCCTCAGCGGCAGCGAATGACTCGTGGCCGGCGAGGAATGCGAAACACTGTGTCTCCTCGCGGAGCAGACGTGCAGCGAGGTTACCGTGGCCAAGACCAACCTTACGGTCGTCGGCAACAGAACCAGGGATGCAGAATGCCTGCAGACCCACGCCGATAGCCTCTGCACAATCAGCAGCAGTCTTGCAGCCGCGCTTGATGGCGATGGCAGCACCGCAAACGTATGCCCACTTTGCATTCTCGAAGCAGATACGCTGAGTGTCCTCACACATCTGATAAGGATCAACACCTGCAGCCTCGCAAATCTCGTTAGCCTCTTCTACGCTCTTGATACCCTCAGCGTTGAGGGCAGCGAGAACCTGCGCCTCGCGACGCTCCTGACTTTCGTAACTTACTTTTCTAATCATGTCTTTGTTTCTCCTTATTATTCTTTACGTGGATCAATAGCTTTAACAACTCCCTGCTCGGCGGTGGTGCGTCCGTAAGAGCCTGTGAACTTCTTCACTGCCTCGTTGGCGTCCATACCGTTCTTGATGGCCTCCATCATCTTGCCCAGGTGTACATACTCGTAACCGCAAACCTGGTTGTCCTTGTCGAGGAACTGGCGTGTGATATATCCCTCGGTGAGCTCGAGGTAGCGTGTGCCCTTGGCAACAGTACCGTAGAGAGTACCAGTCTGTGAGCGGAGTCCCTTGCCGAGGTCCTCAAGACCGGCACCGATTGTCAGACCACCCTCAGAGAATGCACTCTGTGTGCGTCCGTAAACGATCTGCAGGAAGAGTTCGCGCATGGCAGTGTTGATGGCGTCGCAAACGAGGTCTGTGTTGAGAGCCTCGAGGATTGTCTTGCCTGGCAGGATTTCTGATGCCATGGCAGCAGAGTGGGTCATACCCGTGCAACCGATAGTCTCAACGAGAGCCTCCTGGATAACGCCGTCCTTAACGTTGAGAGACAGCTTGCAGGCGCCCTGCTGAGGAGCACACCAACCCACACCGTGTGTGTAGCCGGAGATGTCTTTGATTTCTTTAGCATAAACCCATTTTCCTTCCTCTGGGATAGGAGCTGGTCCGTGGTTTGGGCCTTTGGCCACAACGCACATGTTCTTTACTTCTGTTGAATAAATCATAATGTTATTATAATATTATAATGTATTGTGTCTCACTAATACCTTCTCGATTATCGATAATGCAGTTTCCGATTTGTCGTTGTTGTCGTTTCCCGATCTGTCGATGATGCCGTCTGCCGGCTTGTAGCTAATACCGTTTCGAGTCTTGTCATGCCGTTTCCGTTTCCGTGGTTGGCAAACATGGCTCGCTCTGGAGCTGCCACGATAACGGTATGGCTCTTTTTACGTGGCAAAATTACAAAGAAAATCTGATATACCCCGTACCCTTATGTAAATATTTTATGTCATTCACACTATTTAGTGAGGTTTGTCAATCCATAGTGCTGACTTTGTCAAGACGGGTTTGCAAAGTGGGCGTTATCGGCTGTAGAAATGAATAATCCCCGTGGCGTCTTTCGATGCCACGGGGATTGTATTGGATGTTAGTCTGGTCTATGTCATTATCTTGCTATGCGTACGCTCTTTGTCTCAGAGCCGTTGCTCATCTGGAGGATGAATACGCCGTGCTTGCCGCTACCGATGTTGTTGTTCATAGCGCCCTTCTCTACGCAGCGTCCCTGCAGGTCGAAGAGAGAGTATGTGGTGAAGCCTTCAGCGTTAGCCTTCACTGTGTCGATAGCGTCAACTTCGCCAACCTTTGTGAAGTCTGAGTAAACAGTGCGCTGGTTTGGAGTGTAGTTTACAGTGCCGTCCTCGAGAACCTTGTTGAAGAAATCGAATGAGTAAGCCACGATCTCTGTCTGGTAGTCATAGGCAGCATCGTATGTGTAAACGTCCTTGTGGGCATAGTAGAGTTCGATTGGAGAGCCGTATCCGCTTCCCCACTGCTCATCGCCACACTTCACGCCTTTTTCATTGTAGTAGTAAACATACTTGCTCAATGAAATCTCATCTGCGCCTTTCTCTCCGTCGCCGTTCTTATCCCACCAGCTTTCGTCATAGTAGTAGTAAGAACCGTTATCGTCAATTAGCTTGTTTGTCATGACGTCACTGCCAGATCCGTCGAGGTATGTATAATTAGCTACATACTCAGGATACTTCTCACCGTATGTAATTACATAGTCACCGTAGTCCACACCGCGATAATTGAATCTGTATTCAGTAGCGCGGCAATTGCCCATACGGAAGTTGTCGTTTATGTTCACGAACTGGTCGTCACACTCTTGCCATTTCAAGTTATGGAATCTCCTAATCTCGCCCAATACGTTTGCCTGTGCGTCATTGTCCCATATCTGGTCCTCCATCACCACTGATGAAGGATGGCCGGTAGCCTCGTCGTATGTAGGAGTGATACGCTGGTTGATATACTCCTTCTTCTTGTCATCGTATCTGTAGTTCACATACAGAGTCACGCGGCCCTTGTCGTCGCGGGTAATCTCTGTGCGGAAGCAGTTCTCTGGAGACATCTTGGTGAGCTGCTTTGTCACGACGCTGTATTCATACATCATGGCACCAGTCTGTAAACCCTTCACCACGTTGTCCCAAGTCTTCTCGATTTTCCAGTCGCCCTTCCATGTCTCTTTGTCGCCGCTGTATTCAAAGAGTACGAGCGTCTCGTTTCCGTCCTCGTCATACTCGTATGTGTAGCGCGAATATTTCTGGTTTGCAACCTCAGCCTTAGGGTCGTAGCTGAGCTTTGTCTTCACGCGGCCCTTCTCGTCGTAGGTGTAAGTGTACTCCTCGGCTGCCTTTTCTGCCCATCCGTCGTCTTTGTCGTTTCTGTAGAAGATCTGCTCCTTAGCAGGGCGCATGATGTCAGAAACCGCCTTCTTGGCTACCGGGCTCTGTGCTGGAGCGTAAACACCTGATACACTCTCAAGTGAGATGCGCTGGTTCTGTACAGGGTTCTGTGCATTTGCAGATTGTGCAGCGAAGATGGCCGCGAACGAAAGTAAAGTAAATATTCTCATAAGCTTAAATTTATTTAGTTGATAATTTAATCAGTTGTTGTATGTTTCTCTCTAACGTTTCCTTTCTTGCAATTTATACTGTTTTTCATCTTTCCTCATTGCAATTTTGCTTCTTGAATAACGTTCCGCTTGCAAAAGTCGAGATATTTTTTGAGATGTACAAATAAAATTCAAAAAATATTAGATAAAAATTGGCAATATGATTAAAATCTTTCTTTTAAAGTGTCAAATTGATAACCTTTTATTATATATAAAAACTCCCCATACGGCATGAAGCGCAATATGGGGAGTATCGTGGTGTCTTTTTTTTGTCAGGATTGCGTTCCGATGATTGCTCCTTAGCCTCTCGGTCCGCAATTATTTATTTCTATACATCTCAGCCTGCTGCTGGATGAGGGCTGCGTCGTTGAAATAGTTTATCTTCATAGCCTCGCGAACCTCGTCGAGAGTCTTTGCTGCCACTTCGCGTGCTGCCTCGCTGCCCTTCTTCAGGATGTTGTAAACCTCAGGGATGTCCTGCTCAAACTCATGGCGGCGCTGGCGGATAGGTTCAAGGCGCTTGTCGAGCACCTTGATGAGGAACTTCTTGCATTTCATGTCGCCCAGACCGCCACGCTGGTAGTGGTCCTTCAGTTCATCGAGATTTTTATACTCTGGCCAGAACTCAGCGAAGTCGTCCTCTGTAGAGAATGCGTCGAGATATGTGAACACGGTGTTGCCCTCCACCTTACCCGGGTCTTCCACGCGCAAGTGGCCCGGATCGGTGTACATTCCCTTCACTTTCTGCTGCATTTCCTTCGATGAATCCGACAAATATATGCAGTTTCCGAGGCTCTTGCTCATCTTCGCCTTACCGTCGGTTCCCGGCAGTCGGCAGCACACCTGATTGGTAGGCAGCATGATTTTCGGTTCCACGAGCACGTCGCCATAGATATAGTTGAAGCGCTTCACGATTTCGCGGGTCTGCTCCAGCATCGGCTCCTGGTCCTCTCCTGCCGGCACGGTGGTAGCCTTGAAAGCCGTGATGTCGGCAGCCTGAGAAATAGGGTATGTGAAGAAGCCTACAGGGATGCTCGTTTCGAAGTTTCTCATCTGAATCTCCGTTTTCACCGTAGGATTTCGCTGCAGGCGCGACACGGTGACGAGGTTCATGAAGTATACCGTCAGTTCGGCGAGCTCCGGAATCATAGACTGTACGAAGAGCGTCACTTTCTCCGGGTCGAGACCTGCAGAGAGATAGTCGAGAGCCACTTCGATGATGTTCTGTCTGACCTTTTCTGGATTGTCAGCATTATCAGTGAGAGCCTGCACATCTGCGATGAAAACGAACATTTTGTCGAAATCACCCTCGTTTTGCAGTTCCACGCGGCGGCGCAGCGATCCCACGTAATGACCTAAGTGTAGGCGTCCCGTCGGACGGTCGCCAGTGAGTATAATCTTTCCCATTTTGTTGTATATTTTGTTGTTTTTATTGTTTATTCCGTATTTCGTTCCTTTGGAACATGGATTCTGCCATGCGGATTCTGTGGCGTTTCCCATTTCCGCCTTCGTTTCAATCTCATGGCAATTCTCCGCTTTGTGCATTGTCTTGGTAGCGCAACAAGGCGAAAAACTACAAAAAATGCCGATTTCATCGGTATTAACCCTTTGATATTGTAAAATTACGTCATATTTTCCAAACTTCCAAACTTTTGTCCTTAAAACAAGGATTTACAGCTTTTTGTATACTGCTCTTTAGTGGTCTTGTCCTGTGTCTCCTGACTTGAAATTGATGACACTATCCCTGACGGAGAGACAGGGAGCAATGATGGTGACTATAGAATTGCTATTTCACTAAAAAATCGTCAAAACTGTCAGATTGTCTGGTTTTTTCATGTAGTGCTTTGATATTCAGACAGTTGGCTGTCAGACAACTGTCAGGCAATTGTCTGGATGGTTTGCTGATGAGAGGAAGTATCAGATGGCAGGAATTCAGATGGCAGGAATTGCATGTGTTGGCAGAATCCAGAAAACAGGAATATGGATATTACAACATTAACTTATTGGGCAGCCGCCTGGCGCATTTTCTGCCCAAGTGGGGCAAGCAGCGTGCCCAAGTGGGGCAAGCACGTTGCCCAACATGGGCAAGCACGTTGCCCCAGTTGGGCAGATTTTGTACTCTCTGACAG